>MDTG01191648.1_pt1 | contig 10383 bp, 13 predicted proteins | sample 811421 | NCBI WGS metagenome assembly MDTG01 (sample SAMN05326645, study PRJNA326480) | marine metagenome | isolation source: seawater | place: Pacific Ocean: South East | collected 2011
AATCCTGAACATTATTATGAATTTACTAAATTACAAATGTTTCAAGATAATGTTTTTTGTTTCACACCCAAAGGTGCTGTGATTAAATTACCAAAAAATGGAACACCAATTGATTTTGCTTTTGCTGTACACACCAAAGTCGGAAATACTGCTATTGGATGTAAAATTAATGGTACAGAATCTCCTTTACAAACAATTTTGAAAAATGGAGATATGGTAAAAATTTTAACTTCAAAAAAAGTCTCTCCATCGCTTCACTGGCTCTCTTCCTCTAAAACTGGTAAAGCAAGAGCAGCTATTAGAAGATATTGGCAAGATAAGTTGTATAATAAAAAACTCGATAAAACTAAAATCTATAATAGCACATTAGTAGTAGATTTACCGCATAAGCCTGGTGTTCTAGGTGAAATAAGCACGTTAATAGGAATTAATGGTTCAAATATTTTAAATGTATCTATTTTAGAAAATAAATCGGAGTATTTGAAATTTTCTTTTGATCTACAAATAAATGATTTGAAAAAATATACAAACTTGATAAGTCAAATAAAACAAAAAAACCTTAAATTTAAAATAGTTAGACATAAAGAGAAAAAAAATGCTTTCATTAAAAGAATCTTTGAAAATTTTAAAAGAAACTAATGCTCTTATAGAGGGTCATTTTATTCTTTCATCGGGACTGCATAGCCCCAAATACGTTCAATGTGCTCAACTTTTAAGCAAACCTGATAGATCTTCCCTAATAATATCGTCGTTAACTAAAAAAATTGAGGAAGAATTTGATAAAATTGACTTAATATTAGCCCCAGCAATGGGTGGTATAATTATAGGTTATGAAATCGGCCGTCTTTTAAAAAAAGAAACTATATTTGCCGAGAGAGTGAATGGTGAATTTGTATTAAGAAGGGATTTCAAAATTCCAGCATCAAGCAATGTTTTAATTATTGAAGATGTTATAACTACTGGGAAATCAAGTTTAGAATGTTCAAAGTTAGTTGATAAAGCCAAAGCCAATATTTCTGGATATGCCTGTATTATAGATAGATCTAGTGGTAAAAGCGTTATTAATAAAAAAATTATTTCTTTGATAGAATTGAATATACCAACTTACAAAAAAGAACAGTTGCCTAAAGATTTAACTCTAATCAAACCTATCAAACCTGGAAGTAGAAATATTTAATGCCTAAAATAATAAGGTTAGGTGTTAACATTGACCATGTAGCAACAGTAAGAAATGCAAGGGGAGAACTTTATCCTAGCCCGCTTAGAGCAGCATTATTAGCAGAAAAAAGTGGAGCAGACTCTGTGACAATTCACTTAAGAGAGGATAGAAGGCATATTAATGAAAACGACCTTAAATTAATTAAATCTAAATTAAAGATTCCTTTAAATCTAGAAATTGCCTCAACCAAAGAAATGATGAGAATAGCTTTAAAACAAAAACCCCCCTTTGTGTGTATAGTTCCTGAGAAAAGAAAAGAAATTACTACAGAAGGAGGTTTAAATCTAAATCACAAAAAAAAATTTTTAGAAATATTAATAAAAAAACTTAAAGCTAATGGGTCTAGAATAAGTTTATTTATTGAACCAAATATGAATTCTATTAAAAAAGCAAAAGATTTAAATAGCGATTGTATTGAAATACATACTGGCAAAATCTGTAACTTGATAAATAAAAATAAAAATATAAAAAATGAGATGAAAAAAATAATAAAAGCTGTAAATTTTGCTGATAAAATAGGATTAGAAGTTCACGCTGGTCACGGTTTAACCTATAAGTCGGCTAAAGTTTTGTCTAAAATTAAAAAGATTAAAGAATTTAATATTGGTCATTTTCTTATAGGTGAGGCTATTTTCATAGGACTAAACAAGTCTATAAAAAATTTTAAAAAACTTATCAATTAATAATGAAAATATATGGTATAGGAACAGATATTGTTAAAATTAAAAGAATAAAAAATTCTTTTAAAAAAAATAAAATTTTTAAAAATAGAATTTTTTCTAAGAATGAAATTATTTTTTGTGAAAAAAATAAAAATAAATTTAATTGTTATGCAAAAAGATTTGCTGCTAAAGAGGCTTTTTCAAAATCTATTGGAACAGGCATTTCAAAAGGCCTTAAATTTAACGAAATATCAGTTAAAAATGACATATTAGGTAAGCCAAAAATAATTATAAAAGGTAAAAGCTTAAAAATAGTGTTGAAAATGTTAAATACAAAGAGATTTCGTACATATTTGTCATTATCTGATGAAGACGAGTATGCAATAGCAACAATTCTAACAGTAATATAATGAAAAAAATTATAATAGAAAACACCAAAACTCTAATTTATGCTTTATTCATTGCAATAATAATACGCTCATTAATTATTCAGCCTTTTTATATTCCTTCCTCCTCTATGGAGCCAAATCTTCTGATTGGTGATAGAATTTTCGTGACTAAATATTCCTACGGTTACAGCAAGCATTCCTTCCCTTTTAGCTTACCTATATTAAAAAATAAATTATTTGAAAAAGATCCAGAAAGAGGTGATTTAGTTGTTTTTAAAACACCTTTAGATAATCGAACAGACTATATAAAAAGAATAATAGGTCTAGAAGGCGACACCATTCAGTTTATTGACGGTATTTTATATTTTAATAATAAAAAAATAATATTGGAAAAAATATCTTCCAAGAGAAAAATTAGATGTGGTCCATATGATTTTGAGCACAGCTATTTTAAGGAAAATCTTATAAATGACAAAACGTATGTTGTTGTTTACAGAAATCAAAAATCAAATGCATCACTAAAAACAATTAAATTTACAGTTCCCAAAGACCACTATTTTTTTATGGGTGATAATAGAGACTGCTCAAACGATAGTAGAATTGATGTTGGCTACGTCAATAAAATTAATGTCATAGGGAAGGCTAGATTTATTTTTTTTTCAAACGACACTATAAAGGGTAGTGTATTAAAGATTTGGAATTGGAAGAATTCTTTTAGAATTGATAGATTTTTTAAAAAATTATAATGAAAAATAAATTTTTAGAATTACAAGATAATTTGAATATTAAATTTGAGAATGTTGACTTATTGAAAAAAAGTCTAATTCATAAAAGTTTTAATAACACAGTTAATAACGAAAAATTAGAATTTCTTGGAGATAGAGTAATTGGTTTAGTAATAGCAAAGACGTTAATAGAAATATATCCAAATGAAAAAGAAGGTATTATTGATAAAAAGTTTGCAAATTTGGTTAATAAAAAAACTTGTGCTTTAATTGGTTTAAAGATTGATCTTAAAAAATATATGACTTTAGGTGATTCTTACAAGGGTGTGAAAAGGTCTGATCAAAAAATTTTAAGTGATGGACTTGAAGCGTTAATAGGAGCAATATTTTTTGATAGAGGTTTAAAAATTTGTGAAAAATTTATTTTAAAATATTGGAAAGAATTTATTGATAAATCAGATTTTACTGAAATAGACTCCAAAACTATATTACAAGAATACTGTTTGAAAAAATATAAAATTTTACCTAAATATATACTTTTTAAAAAAACAGGTCCTGAACATAGTCCTATCTTTAAAGTAGAAGTTAAAATACCAGATTATAAATCTTTTTCTGCAAGCGGTAACTCAAAAAAAAATGCAGAACAAAATGCAGCAAAGAAATTGATTTCCGATCTTAATATTTAAAATGAATTGGCAAGATGAAGGTTATTTATTATCCAAAAGAAAATTTAGAGAAAATGCCAACATTATAAATGTTTTTACTCAAAAGTATGGTCGCGTAAGTGGTATAGTTTATGGTGGTAATTCTAGAAAAATTAGAAACTTCCTTCAAATTTCTAATAAGATATATATATTTTATAATTCTAAGAATGATAATAAAGTAGGTTACTTTAAAACAGAGATTATAAACCCTGTTTCTCCTAAGTATTTCAATGATAATAAAAAAACTTCTACATTGCTGTCATTGAGTGCAATTCTAAACATATTACTTCCAGAGTCGCAACCCTACAACAAGATATATAATTCATTAAATGATCTAATTGATAATTTTGATAAAGAAGATTGGTACATTTTATATATTTTTTGGGAGTTAAATTTAATTAAAGAACTAGGATTTGGACCTAATTTAGAAATTTATAAAAAAAAAAACACCTGAAAACAATGACTATTCTAATATTCAAATTGATGGTTCAAATTATCAAGTACCAAATTTTTTAATAACTAAAAAGATTAACTTTGATCTTTCAAACGAACTTATTAGAAAATCACTATCTTTTACTCGGAATGTTATGTTAAATAAGTTTTTTTTGCCAAATAACTTAATTTTTCCAAAGGCGAGAATTATTTTAGAAAATTATTTTAATTAATTTTTTTGATTTTTTCTGCTATTTCGATAGCAAAATAAGTAATGATTGCATTGGAACCAGCTCTTTTTAATGAATATAGGCTTTCTATTATTGCACCTTTATCAATCAAATTTTTTTTAATACCATTTTTAATAAGGCTATATTCACCAGAAACTTGATATGAAATAATTGGAATTTTAAAATTATTTTTAATTTCTTTAATTATATCTAAGTAAGGCATTCCAGGCTTAACAATAATCATATCAGCACCTTCTTTAATGTCTAAACCAACCTCTCTCATAGCTTCGTTAGAATTTTTAAAATCCATTTGATAGGTTTTTTTATTTCCAATTAAAGTACTTTTAGATCCTACAGCATCCCTGAAAGGCCCATAAAAATTTGAGGCATATTTTACTCCATATGAAATAATTTGAACGTTCGTGAAACCATTATTATCTAGAGCTTTTCTTATTTTTCCAATTCTACCATCCATCATATCAGATGGAGCTATAACATCACAGCCGGCCATAGCTTGATTTAGTGATTGTTTAATTAATATATCTATAGTTTTGTCGTTATCAATTCTTTTATTTATTAAAATTCCGTCATGTCCATGACTGGTATAAGGGTCTAAAGCTACATCACACATAACACCAATATTAATATATTTTTTTTTAATTTTTCTTACAGCTCTACATACTAAATTGTTTTCATTAAAAGACTCTGAACCTAATTTGTCTCTTTTATTTTTTGGTGTGTTTGGGAAAATTGCTATTGCTGGTATTTTTAGTTTTTCAATCTTTTTCATTATATCATCTAGTTTGTCGATCGTGTATCTATAAACACCTGGCATTGATTTAATTTCCTCAATCTTGTTTTTCCCCTCTTTAATAAAAATTGGCTGTATTAAATCATTTACTGAAAGATTATTTTCAGAAATTAGTCTTCTAGACCATTCATAATTGCGAACTCTTCTCAATCTTATTTTTGGATATGATCCTATAATTTTCATCTCATTAAATAAATAGTTTAATAAATTTCATTTGATGTGATAAATATTATATTATAACAAAGTAATAAAGTAATTTAATATTCATATATGGCGCAGTTATCATTTAAAGATTTTTATAAAGTTCCTGATTTAAAGTTCGATATTACCAAATTAAGAGCTGATTTGGATACTATTCTTAAAGATAAGGAATTCAATACACTTGGTATATCTCATTTTGGAGCAATCCCACTTAATCAAATTCCTAACAAAGCTGAATCTATAGAAGGTCATAATGTTAGAGGCGTCTATTGGACCAAACCTGATGAAACAGGAAAAGAAGTAGCTCGAGATATAAATATAGATGAGTCTAAATATACTCAATTAATTAATAAATTCCAAAAAACTTATTTTAAGTTTGTGTACGAAGAGTTAAAAAAAAAATTTAAATTAGGTAGAATTAGAATACTTCTTAAAGAACCAAGGTCTACTTTAAGTTGGCACAGAGATCCGGAACCAAGACTGCATATACCAATAATAACTAATCCTGGTTGTTCTATGGTAATTGAAAACGTAGCTAAACATTTGCCAGCAGATGGTTCTGTTTGGATTACTAACAACACAAAATATCATAATTTTTTTAATGGTGGCGAGCAAAATCGTATACACTTAGTAGCTTGTATGCTGGAAAATAAATTTAATTAATTTGAAATCTCTTTTTAAAAATATTTGTATTGGATCAGACCACGCTGGTTATTACATAAAAGAATTTATTAAGGAAAATCTTATTAAGAAAAATATTTCTATAATAGATTTGGGCCCCTTTAAAAAAGACTCAGTCGATTACCCAGATTTTGCAAAAAAAGTCGCTAACAGGGTAAGATTAAAAAAAAGTGATGTTGGTATACTTGTTTGTGGATCTGGAACTGGTATGGCCATTTCAGCAAATAAAATCAAAGGTATTAGGGCTGCCGTCTGTTACAATCAAATTTCAACAAGATTGTGTAGACAGCATAATAATGCTAATATCATTGCCTTAGGATCGAGATTAACAAAAAAAAAAAATATGATTAAAATCGTTTCAACTTTTTTAAATACCAAGTTTGAAGCTGGAAGACACTTAAGAAGAGTAAAAAAAATATAATTTATGTCAAATGTAATTAATGTAAATAAGTTTATAAATAATTTTTTTGAGACGAATCTTGAACATTCTGATAACGAAATTTTTAAATCTATTTCAGACGAATTTAATCGTCAACAAAATCACATAGAATTAATTGCTTCAGAAAACATTGTTTCAAAAGCTGTATTAGAAGCCCAAGGCTCTGTCTTAACAAATAAATATGCCGAAGGATATTCTGGTAAAAGATATTACGGTGGCTGTGAATATGTAGATGTTGCTGAAGATTTAGCTATAGAGAGAGCTAAAAAACTTTTTGATTGTAAATACGCAAATGTTCAACCACACTCTGGAGCACAAGCAAATGGAGCGGTTTATTTAGCTTTGGTAAAACCTGGAGATACTATTTTAGGAATGAGTTTAAATTCTGGAGGACATCTTACTCATGGAGCAAAACCAGCTCAATCGGGCAAATGGTTTAATGCTGTTCATTATGAAGTTAAAAAAGATACCGGGATAATTGATTATGATAACGTTGAAAAGTTGGCAATAGAAAATAATCCTAAAATTATAATTGCAGGCGGTAGCGCATATTCAAGAATAATAGATTTTAAAAGATTCAGAGAAATTGCTGATAAAGTTAAAGCATATCTATTAGTAGATATGGCACATTTTTCTGGCCTAGTTGCTGGTGGAGCTTATCCAAATCCAACTAAGTATGCAGATGTTGTAACATCTACTACTCATAAAGTTTTGAGAGGTCCACGTGGTGGGATTATTTTAACAAATAGTGAAGAGTTAATTAAAAAATTTAACAGTGCTGTTTTTCCAGGTTTGCAAGGAGGACCTTTGATGCATGTAGTTGCTGCTAAAGCAGTATGTTTTAAAGAGGCGCTTAGTCATGAATTTAAAATATATACAAAAAATGTTATTAGCAATGCGCAAGCTTTATCCGATTCTTTAATAAAAAATGATTTTAAAATTTTTTCAGGTGGAACAGATACACATTTATTGTTAGTTGATTTACGTAGTCACAAGGTAAATGGCAAAAATACACAAGCATCTTTGGGTAGAGCAAATATAACGTGTAATAAAAACGGTATTCCTTTTGACACTGAAAGTCCGATGATTACGTCTGGAATTAGGTTAGGGACACCTGCGTGTACTACTAGAGGTTTTGGAATTAAAGAATTTACTTTAATTGGAAATCTAATTTCTAAAGTCATTAAAGGTTTATCTCATAATAAGGATGATAACTCTAAAGTAGAAGATTCAGTCAAAAAAGAGATCATTGATCTTTGCGCATCTTTTCCTATATATAGTAATAAATAAATATTAATAACTATGATTTGCCCATTTTGTAGAGAAAAAGATACCTCTGTTGTAGACTCAAGACCTACAGAAGATGGAACAGCAATAAGAAGAAGAAGAGTTTGTACTTGTGGCGGTGGCCAAAGATTTACTACATTCGAAAGAGTTCAATTCAGAGAATTAACAGTAATTAAAAAAAATGGACGAAGATCCCCTTTTGAAAGAGAAAAATTAGCTAAGTCATTTTTTACAGCTTTAAAAAAAAGACCTATAGATCACGATACTATTGAAAAAGTTGTATCTAAAATATCAAGAGAACTAGAAGAAATTGGTCAATCTGAAATACAATCTAGTGTGATTGGTAAAAAAGTAATGGATTCACTCAAAGAATTGGATAAAATTGCTTATATAAGATTTGCTTCAGTATATACAAACTTTAAAGAAGTAGGAGAATTTGAAGAATATATTGAGGAACTTCATGGCAAAGAAAAAAAATAATTCAAAAATATTTAATCAACTTTTTTTAAATCTGGCTTTTCAACAAGCGGAAATCAATTTAGGTTTCACTAAATCTAATCCATCTGTAGGATGTATAGTTGAAAAAGATGGTAGTACTATTTCATCAGGATTTACTTATAAAAATGGCAGGCCACATGCAGAAACTGTAGCTCTTAAAAAGAATAAAGATTTCAAAAACGCAAATTTATATGTAACTTTAGAACCTTGTGTGCATTACGGAAAAACACCACCTTGTGTGAATTTAATTAAAAAAAAAAATATTAAAAATGTTTTTTTCTCTCTAAATGACCCGGATGTAAGAACTAAAAATTTAGCAAAAAATTTTTTAATAAAGAATGGTGTTAATTGTTTTTCAAATTTCAAAAAAACTTATGGAAAAAAATTTTATGAGAGCTACATATTAAAACATAAGAAAAAAATACCATTAATAGACAGCAAAATAGCATTTACAAAAGATTTTTTTAGTATAAATAAAAAAAATAAATTTGTTACAAATTTTAAATCAAGAAGAACTGTTCACTTATTGCGTTCAAAGTACGACTGTATATTAAGTACATCTAAAACTATTAATAAAGATGATTCTAAATTAGATGTAAGAATAGAAGGCCTAGAAAACAAATCTCCAGACATAATAATAATTGATAGAAAACTTAAATTAAATGAAAATTTATCATTATTTAAAATACACTCCAAAAGAAAAATAATTATCTTCACAGAAATAAAAAAAAATATAAAGATAAATAAATTTAAAAAAAAAGGTATCAAAATATATTATATCAATAGATTAATTGAAAAGAATGACTTCATAATTATGTTTATGAAAATTTCTCAATTAGGATATTCAAGAGTTTTTTGCGAGACTGGTGTTACTTTATTAAAATTTTTAATTGAAAATAAATTTATTCATAATTTATATGCGTTTCAATCACCTTATAAAGTAAGAAAGTATGGTTTAAATAAATTATCAGCTTATACAAAAAAAAATATTAATATAAAAAATAAAATTAAAGTTAATTTAAAAGATGATAAATTATATAAAATAAATTTTAAATAATGTTTAATGGAATTATATATAATCAGGGTGTAATTAACAAAGTTATAAAGAGAAAAAAAAGTTTATTACTTGATGTTAAAACAGTCCTTAAATTTAAAAAAAAAGAAATAGGTTGCTCTGTTAATTGTAACGGCGCTTGTTTAACTCTAATATCAATTAAAAAAGATATATTAACTTTCTATCTTTCATTGGAAACACTTAAAAAAACTAATTTTAGATTTATAAAAAAGGGCAGTAAAATAAATTTAGAAAAATCCTTACTATACGGACAAGAAGTGTCAGGTAATTATATTCAAGGGCACATAGATACAACTGGTAAAATAATTTACAAAAAAACTATTGACGGTTCTTGGTTTTTAAAAATTAATATTAATAAAAAATTTATCAAATATATTATTGAAAAAGCCTCTATCGGTATTAACGGTGTTTCCTTAACAGTTTCTAAGGTAAACAAAAATTCTTTTGAAATAGTTATAATTCCTCATACACTTAAACTAACTAACTTAATTGAAATAAAAAAAAAAGATATTGTAAATATTGAAATTGATATTCTAGCAAAATATCTTAAAAAGATTATTAATTAATATGAGAAAAAATCCTCTTTCATCAATAAAAGATATAATTCGAGACGCTAAAATAGGGAAGATGTTTATTTTAGTTGATGATAAAAATAGAGAAAATGAAGGGGATTTAATTATACCAGCATCTAAGTGTAGTTCAGAAAAAATTAATTTTATGGCAAAACATGGGAGAGGGTTAATTTGTTTAGCTTTAACAAAAAAACAAGTAGATAAATTGAATTTACCACTTATGTCTTCAGTTAATAAAGCTAGAATGCAAACAGCCTTCACTGTTTCTATTGAAGCTAAGAAAGGTATAACTACAGGTATATCTGCTTTTGATAGAGCCAAAACAATTAAAGTTGCTATAAATAAAAAAGTTAAAAAAACTGATATAGTTTCACCAGGACATGTTTTTCCTCTAGTTGCAAAAAGTGGTGGTGTTTTAGAGCGCGCCGGTCATACAGAGGCATCCGTAGATATATCTA
>MDTG01209179.1_pt1 | contig 10383 bp, 10 predicted proteins | sample 811421 | NCBI WGS metagenome assembly MDTG01 (sample SAMN05326645, study PRJNA326480) | marine metagenome | isolation source: seawater | place: Pacific Ocean: South East | collected 2011
CACCACTTTGAAAAAAAAGGATGGCCCGAGTCAACTGTTGTAATTAGATTTTGGATTATTTCAATAATTTTAGCAATGATAGGTCTAGCTACTTTAAAATTAAGATAATGAAAGTAGAAAAAAATTTTTTTTTAGGAAAAAAAATATTAATTTATGGATTAGGAAAAAGTGGAATTTCAACTTTAAAATTTTTAAAAAAAAAGGCAGATATATATTTATTTGATGATAATAAAAAATCTAATAAAAAACTAATTAATTTAAATCAACTTTCAAAAATAAAATTTGATCGGATTATTATTAGTCCTGGAATTGATATTTTGAATTGTAAATTATCTGAATTTTTAAAGGAAAATTTTCATAAAATTTATACCGATCTTGACGTTTTATTTTCATTTTATAGCAATGAAAGTATTACGATTACTGGAACTAACGGCAAATCTACAACTGCGAAAATTTTACATGATGTTTTAACTGATCAAAATAGAGATTCTAGACTTATTGGAAATATTGGTAATCCAGCGTTATCAGAAAAAAATATAACGAAAAAAACAATTTTTGTAATAGAGGCCTCCTCATATCAGTTGGACTATAGCCGAATTTTTAGATCTAAATATGCAATAATTTTAAACATTACTTCAGATCACATTGAAAGACATAAGAGTTTGAAGAATTATGTAAATGCAAAATTTAAATTATTAAAATCTCAAATTAGAGGATCCTTTGCTTATGTAAAAAAGAGTGATGATCTAATTATTAAAAAAATAAAAAAAAATAAATATAAAGCAAAAATTTACAAAGTTGAGACTTCAAATTTTAATAAAAAGTTTAATAGAATTACAAATAGATATTTTATATCTAACGGTAATAAAGAAAATTTATTATTCATATTAAAAATCGCATCAAAATTAAAACTTAATATGAAAAAATTAATTGAAACTATTAATAAATTTAAAGGCCTAGATTACAGGCAGCAAATTATATTTGATAAAAAAAACCTAACAATAATCAATGACTCAAAATCTACTAGCTTTGCCTCCTCAGAAAATGTATTACAAAATTTAAATAATGCTTATTGGATCTTAGGAGGAATTCCAAAAAAAGGTGATAAATTTAAGTTATCAAAAATAAAGAGCAAAAATCTCAAAGCTTTTATCTTTGGAGTCCATCGTAATAAATTTTTGAAAATTTTAAAAAATAGATTAAAAGTAAAAACTTTTAGAAATTTACAAGAAACTATTAAATTTATTTTTTACGAAATAAATAATCAGAAAACTAAAAAAAATGTTATTTTTTTTAGTCCAGCTGGTGCTTCATTTGATAGTTTTAAAAATTTTGAAGACAGAGGATATTTTTTTAACCAAATAATTAAAAAGTATACAAATGCAAATTGATAATTATATTTATAAATTTTATTATCAATGGTGGAAAAATATAGATAAATCTATATTTATCTTAATAAGCTTATTATTTATTATTGGATTATTTTTTTCTTTAGTCTCTACTTCTTTAATAGCTTCTGACAAGTTAGATACAAACAGTTATTCCTTTTTTTTTAAACATTTGATTTATGTTTTTATTGGAATATTACTTATTTTCATATTTTCTTCATTAAATTCAAGTCAATTATATAAATATTCCATTTTTCTTTTTTTTATTTCTTTTATTTCATTATTTTTAGTTCCAATTATTGGAGTTGAGGTTAAAGGATCAAAAAGATGGATAGACTTATTTTTTTTACCAAGATTTCAACCAATCGAAGTTTTAAAGCCATTTTTGATCATAACTTTAGCAACTATTTTATGTAGTAATAGTTTAAAAATTTTTTTGAAGTATTTATTATCAACTATTTTGATATCTGTTATTTCTTTACTTTTAGTAACACAACCCGATATAGGCCAGACATTATTAGTTATTTTTTCATGGGCAATTCTTATTTTTACATCAGGAATAAATTTGTATATACTTCTAGCGATATTCTTGAGTAGTGCGTCACTTCTTGCTTATCTTATTGTTTATATCCCTAAGTTTAATTATATCCAATCACGGATTTTTTCTTTTTTTAACAGAGAAGTGGGAACTCATAATTTTCAATCTGATAAAGCGATAGAATCTATTACGAGTGGAGGATTTTTTGGAAAAGGTATAGGTGAAGGAGTTCTTAAAAATAGAGTTCCCGAAGCTCATACAGACTACATTATTGCAGTAATTTCTGAAGAGTTTGGAGTTGTTGCTATAATGTTAATATTATTATTATTTTTAATTTTAATTTATATGGTTTTTAAAAAAATAAGTTTTGAGACAAGTGATAAAGCTAAACTTATTTTGATAGGATCTATCAGTTTAATTTTAATGCAAGCCACTATACATATTGGAGTTAATATTAGATTATTACCAACTACTGGAATGACATTACCTTTTTTAAGTTATGGTGGTTCATCAATAATTAGTACTTCAATATTGGCTGGAATAATTTTAAATTTAACAAAAAGAAAAATAAACTGAAAATGACAAAAAAAGTTTTGATTTCCACTGGTGGTTCAGGAGGACATGTAATACCAGCAATTACAATTTATAATCATTTAAAGAATACTTATAAAACTTTGATTTCTACTGATATAAGGGGTCTTACATATATAGATAAAAATTATAATTCAATAATTATTAATACTCCTAAATTAAGTAATTATTTTCTCCTGCCTTTTTCATTTATGAAGATTTTATTTCTTACTTTAAAATCTTTTTTTCTTTTAAAAAAAAATAATATTTCAATTTTGATTTCTACGGGTGGTTATATGTCCTTACCACTTTGTTTATCAGCAAAAATATTAGGTATTAAAATTTTTTTAATTGAACCAAATATGGTTCTGGGAAGATCAAATAAATTTTTTTTAAATTTTTCAAAAAAATTAATTTGTTATTCTAATAATTTAATCAATATGCCGTCGGGAATTAATCAAAAATTAATAACAATTAAACCTTTAATTAGAAAGGAATTTTATGAATCAAGCGTATATCCCAAAAAAGATAATTTATTTACAATTATTATTATAGGAGGAAGTCAAGGTGCAAAAATCTTTGATCAGCTTTTAAATAAAGTTTTTTTAAATCTAGCAAAACAGGTTTCTTTCAGAATTTTTCATCAAACAAGTAAAAAAAATATTTATAATTTAAAAAATTTTTATTCTCAAAACAATATTAAAAGTAAAGTTTTTAACTTTGATCACAAACTCAATGAAATTTTACAACAAGGTGATTTATGTATAACGAGAGCTGGTGCATCTAGTTTAGCAGAAATATCCTTCTTAAATATTCCCTTCATAGCAATTCCACTTCCATCATCAAAAGATAATCACCAGTTTGAAAATGCAAAATATTATAAGCAACAAGGTTGTTGTTGGATTGTAGATCAAAAAAATTTTGATGAACAAAAATTTGAGAAATTTTTATTAAAATTAATCACAAAAAAAGGCGATTACTCTACAAAAAAAAACAATTTACAGAAATTAAATTATCAAAATACATGGAATAATGTTAATCAAAAAATATTAAAAATTTTAAATGAAAATTAAATTAGCAAAATCTGAAGTTATACATTTTATCGGTATAGGTGGAATAGGTATGAGTGGTTTATCTCTTATAATGAAAGGAAAAGGTTTTAAAGTACAAGGAAGCGATATTTCTAACAATAAAAATATAGAAAGATTAAAAAAAGAAAAAATAAAAATTTTTATTGGCCATAAAAAACAAAATATAAATAAAGCAACTATTTTAGTCGTATCTTCTGCCATAAAAAAAAACAACCAAGAACTTTTGGAGGCTAAAAAAAAACAATTACCCATTTATAAAAGAGGAGAGATGTTAGCAAATATTGTATCTTTAACAAAAAACATTGTTGTAGTTGGTTCTCACGGAAAAACTACCACAACATCTCTTATAGCATCTATTTTTCAAGAAACTAAAATTGATCCAACTATAATTAATGGTGGTGTAATAAATTCTATTAATAATTCTGCCAAACTTGGTAAAAGTGATTGGTCAATCTTAGAGGCAGATGAGTCTGATGGGAGTTTTGTTTATATTCCTCCGACATATTCAATAATAACAAATATTGATAGAGAACATATGGATTATTACCATTCTATGGAAAAACTTAATAAATATTTTTTAAATTTTCTAAATAAAGTTCCTTCATTTGGAAAATCATTTATTTGTATTGATAATAAAAATAATAAATATTTAATTAAAAAATTAAAAAATAAGAATTTTTATACTTACGGACAAGATTTAAAATCTAATTTTTGTATTAAAAATATTAAACAAAATAAAGAATACTCTCAATTTGATTTAAAAATAAGTTTACCGAATAGAAAAATTCAAATAATTAAAAAATTTAGAATCCCTTTGTTGGGAAATCATAATATAAATAATTCAGTTGCGGCTGCAGCTTTAGCTCTAATTATTGGACTACCTATTTTAAGAATTAAAAAAGGCCTAAAAAACTTTAAGGGAGTCGAAAGAAGATTTAACAAAATTTTTACATTCAATAACGTTGATTTTTTTGATGATTACGCTCATCACCCTACTGAAATAAGAGAGGTAATAGGAGGAGTAAATAATGTTTATAGAGATTATGAAAAAATCTGTATTTTCCAACCTCATAGAATATCACGGGTTAAAGATCTTAAAAAAGAATTTACTTATGCATTTAAAAATTTTGATAAAGTAATTTTATTTCCAATTTATTCAGCTGGAGAAAAAATAAAACTTGGATTTAATTATATAGATTTTGCCAATCAAATTATTAAAAACTCAAAAGTAAAATTAATTTTAGTGGATGACAAATTTCAGTTAGCTAAATATATTAAAAATAGTATTTATGGAAAAAAAATAGTTATTGGTATGGGTGCTGGAACTATCTCAACCTGGATGAGAGAATTACCAAAATTATTATGAGTATTATTGATTTAAAAGAACTGTCAGCAGAATTTAATAACAACTTAAAATTGAATTATAATCTCAAAAACAAAAATTGGTTTAATATTGGTGGTACAGCAAAGATTTATTATAAGGCTGACAATTTAAAAGAATTGATAAAATTTTTAAAAAAAATTGAAAATAAAGAGAGAATTTTTGTTCTTGGTGGCGGGTCGAACACTTTAATATCAGATGGTATATATGATGGTGTAATAATCAAATTAACAAACAATTTTAATAATCTTTCAAATTTAACTGAAAAAATAATAATAGCAGGGAGTGCTGTAAGTGATAAGGTTTTATCAGAATTTGCAATGGAAAATAATATTGGTGGTTTTGAATTCTTATCTTGCATACCAGGTACAGTTGGTGGGGGGATAAAAATGAATGCAGGTTGTTTTGGAAAAGAATTTAAAGATATTTTAGTTTCAGTTCAAGTGATTAATAAATCTGGTCAAGTTTTTACCATTCCTGCAAAAGATATTAATTTTCAATATAGAGATAGTGGCCTTTCTGAAGATCTTATTTTTCTAAGTGCATCTTTTGAAGGTTTTAAAAAAGATAAAGATAAAATTAAAAGTGAAATTAAATTACTTAAAGAAAAAAAGGAAAAAGCACAACCCACCAAAATCAAAACCAGCGGAAGTACTTTTAAAAACCCTATAAATCAGTCAGATAAAAAAGTATGGCAATTAATAAAAGAGTCGGTGTCGCTAGACACATGTTTTGGAGAAGCTTCAATTTCTAAAAAACATTGTAATTTCTTTGTAAATAAAGGGAATGCAACATTCAAAGATATGAAAGATTTAATTGAATTTGTTTCTGATAGTGTTTTTGAAAAAACTGGTATTAAATTAGAAAAAGAAATAAAAATTTTAGATTAAATTGAAAAAAAAAATACTTATACTTTCAGGTGGAATTTCAAAAGAAAGAGTAATTAGTCTTGATACTGGATTACAAGTTGCAAAAGAATTAAAAAAATACGGCTATATAGTAAAAATATCTGAACCGGATCATAACTTATCTAAAAATATAAAAAAATTTAAACCTTCAGTAATTTTTAATGCCCTTCATGGCCAATTTGGTGAAGATGGTTATATACAATCAATTCTAGAAGGATTTAAAATTCCTTATACCCATTCGGGAGTAATTGCTTCTTCTATAGCTATGGATAAAGAAGTTTCTAAAAAAATTTTTAGAAAACACAAAATTAACACACCAAAATCAATCTTGTATTCTTTTGATGAGAAAGTAGATTTAATAAATCTAATTAATCAAAAATTGAAATTTCCTGTAGTCGTTAAGCCAAAAAATGAGGGATCAAGTGTAAATGTGTTTATTTGCAATAAAAACAATATTCAAAAAACATTAAGAAAGATGACTAATTATGGACAAATTTTGATTGAGGAATTCATTGCTGGAAGAGAAATACAAGTTGCAATAATGGGAAATAAAAAACTTGGCGCAATAGAACTTAAACCTAAGAGAAAATTTTATGATTATAAAGCAAAATATAGTATTAAAGCTAAAACGGAACATATAATTCCAGTGAAATTACCAAAAAAAAAATTACAAAAGGTTTTAGAAATAGCCATGAAAGCTCATAAAAAAATTGGATGTAGAGGTATTTCTAGATCAGATTTTAAATTTTTTAATAATAAATTTTATTTACTAGAAATAAATACTCAGCCTGGAATGACTAAGTTATCACTTGTTCCAGAAATAGCTTCTTATTGTGGGATAAGTTTTATAGATTTAATAAAATGGATTCTTAAAGATGCATCAACAAAGAAATAAAAAGATTTTAATTTACCTCATAATACTTCTAACCGTTGGATCAATTAATAATATATCGTTGAATAAAATTAATTTTTCTAATATTTCAAAAATTGAAATTTTAGGTCTCGGATATGAAAATAAAAAATCTTTATTAGAAAAAATTAATAATTTAAAATTAAAAAATATTTTTTTTATTAATGAAGAAAGAATTCATAAAATACTTTATTCAAATAGTTTAGTTGAAAAATACGATATATTTAAAGTTTATCCATCTACATTATACATCAATATAAAAAAAACTAAATTCTTAGCTAGATTCAATCATAATGGAGTAAATTATATTCTAGGTTCTAATGGTAAACTTTCAAATTATGATTATTCTGATGAAAAATTACCTTTTATATTTGGAAAACCAAAAATAAGAGAATTTTTAAAATTTAAAAAAATAATAGATTTTTCAAACTTTGAATATCAAAAAATAAGCAATTTTTATTATTTTGCTTCTGGAAGGTGGGATATAGAACTAGATAATAATGTCTTAATAAAGTTACCAGAAAAGAATGTTGGTCAGTCTTTGCAATTAGCATATGAATTTTTAAATAACGATAATTTATCTGAAATAAAAGTAATTGATGCAAGAGTCAAAAATCAAATTATTTTAAATGATTGAACAAAAAAAGTTTGAAATTTATTTACTTATTGACAATAGTAAGTTTGAAATATTTTTATTTAACACTAAAACTTTACAAAATGTATATACTAATGAATTAATCATTAACAAACATACTGATATTGATTTTGATAAATTGTTAAGTTTTCTTGACAATAACATTTTTAAAATTGAAAAATTATCAGATAGATTTATTGAAGATATTTATTTAATAATTGATAATAATATTGAACTACAAACATATATAAGTATTAAAAAAAACAATAATGATATAACTGATAGAAAAAATTTTAATCAAGCACTAGTAGAACTAAAAGATTTATTTAAAAAAAATAATAGAGAACAAGAAATAGTACATATGATAGTGGAAAATTTAACAATAGATGGAAAAAATTATGACTTTTTTGTAGAAAATTTAAAAAGTGATTACTTAAACTTAGATGTAAAATTTATTTCTTTTCCAAATGATCTAATTATGAAATTTAATAGGATATTAGAAAGATATCAAATTAAAGTTAAACATTTTTTAAGTGGTAAATATTTAAAAAAATCTATAGATGGTAAAGATATCGAGATATCATTAATGGCCCATAAAATTTTAAATGGATATAATGCTAATGAAATCGCAATAGTGCCAAAAACTCCAGCTAATAAAGGTTTTTTTGAAAAATTTTTTCAATTCTTTAGTTAATATTGTTTTATCTGGTAATATTAGTTGTTTTTAAAATAACGCTAAATCATTTTACAAGGTCATGTGTCATACTTAACTCAAAAAACAATTAAAAATCCCGTATCATTTAATGGTATTTCGCTTCATAGTGGTAAGAATGTGAATATTTGCATTAAACCAGCAATTCCAAATCATGGAGTGGTTTTTAAGAGAACTGATTTAGATAAAAATAATTTAGTTTATCCAAACTTTATGAATGTAACTAATACTTCGCTTAATACCACAATAGAAAATGAGTTTGGAGTCAAAGTTTCAACTATAGAACATTTAATGGGAGCATTATTTGGTTTAGGAGTTGATAATGCTTTAATAGAAATAAACAATGAGGAAGTACCGATACTAGATGGGTCTGCAAAAGAATTTATACAAAAGATCTTAATTTCTGGGTTTGAAATAAGTGATAAACCAATTAAAATCGTAAAAATTAAAAATAAAGTTGAATATTCTGATGGGGAAAGATTTATTTCAATAGAACCTTCAACATTAAGTCTAGATATTGATTTTGAGCTTAAATATAAAAATCAAGTTATTGGAAATCAAAGAAATAAAGTTAAAGTTTATGAAGATGATTTAACAGATATTTATAATTCAAGAACCTTCTGTTTATTTGAAGATATTGAATTTATAAAAAAAAAGGGGTTAGCCAAAGGTGGAAGTTTAGAAAACGCAATTGTTGTGAATGATGAAAAAATTTTAAATAAAAAAGGTTTAAGAAACAAAAAAGAATTCGTAAATCATAAAATTCTTGATTGTATTGGTGATTTATATACTTCAGGTTTCAGAATAATTGCTAATGTCAAATGTTCTCAGGGGGGACATTATTTAACTAATCAGCTATTAAGAAAAACATTTAATGATGAAAAAAATTATTCAATTATTGAGATAAAAGAAAGAAATCTTCCTCATACTTTTATTCAAAATACCTTATTAAAATCTATTGCTTAAATTATAGAGAGTTGTTTTAAATTCTGATAAACAAAACAGTCTATAATGAAAATAAAAAAAATATTATTTATATTAATATTGATATCCTTTTGTGTTTCATGTTCAAAAGAGGAAAAAAGAGTTTCAACAATTAGTGAAAAAAGTATAGAGCTTCAAATTCTTGAGTCTTACAGAGAAGGTTTAGAAGAATTAAATACTGGTGATGCTCTTTATGCAGCTAAAAAATTTAATGAGGTAGAAATAATGTTTCCACAATCTGAGTGGGCACCTAAATCAACTCTGATGGCTGCATATGCTTATTATTCACAACAATATTATTTTGACACAATTGAAGAATTAAAAATTTTTTTAAGAAAATATCCAAAACACGAAAATATTGATTATGCTCATTATTTAATTGGAATATGTTATTATGAACAAATTGTAGATGAAAAAAAAGATTTAAAATCAATTATTTTAGCTAAGGAAAAATTTAAATTTGTTGTTAGCCAATTTCCAGATACCGACTATGCTCTTGATGCTACTTTTAAATTAGATTTAATTGATAATATTTTAGCTTCAAAAGAAATGTATCTTGGAAGATATTATGTACAAAAAAAAAAGTGGATACCAGCTATAAATAGATTTCGGAAAATAATAGATGATTATGAGACAACAATTTACTCAGAAGAAGCTTTACATAGATTAGTTGAAGTGCATTATATTTTAGGTCTTAAAGTCGAAGCAGAAAATTATGCTCATTTACTTGGATATAATTATCAATCCTCAGAATGGTATAAAAAATCTTATAGTGTTTTTGACAAAATATATGAAAAAAATATTGAAAAAATCAAAAGAAATAAAAAAGAGGGTATAATTAAAAGAACATTCAAATCTCTTTTTAATTAAAATGAATAAAAAAAAATTAAAAAAAGAATACTTAAAAAAAATTGATTTATTAGATAAATATAATAAGAATTATTATGATTTAAGTTCTCCATTGGTATCAGATAGTACTTATGATGAACTAAAGATAGAAGTTATAAATCTTGAGAATAATAATACCTTTCTCAAAGATGATAAATCTCCTTCAAAAACTGTTGGATTTAAACCATCAAAAAATTTCACAAAGATTCAACACTCAGTTCCTATGCTTTCTCTTTCAAACGCATTCACAGAAGCTGATCTTATTAATTTTGAGAAAAGAATAATAAATTTTTTATCAAAAGAAAAAAATTTCAAAATTTTTTATAGTGCTGAACCAAAAATAGATGGAATTTCTGCATCTTTAACTTACAAGAATGGA
>MDTG01273730.1_pt1 | contig 10383 bp, 9 predicted proteins | sample 811421 | NCBI WGS metagenome assembly MDTG01 (sample SAMN05326645, study PRJNA326480) | marine metagenome | isolation source: seawater | place: Pacific Ocean: South East | collected 2011
CACTGGCGAAAATATGCAGGGCTGGGGTTACGCGGTATTTGGCAAAGTCACCGAAGGTGAAGATGTGCTCGACAAGATCCGTGGCGTCCAGACTGGCAACCAGGCCGGACATCAGGATGTCCCACTCGAGCCCATCATCATTGAGAGCGTGACTGTCGTCGGCGAGTAGGGACTCCACTGGTGCACCGACTGTTCATAAGCGATCTGCACCTCAGCGAAGACACTCCTGAGATTGAGTCGGCGCTCGTTTCGCTATTGCAACGAGAAGCCAGACTCGATTCTCTGGTGATCCTCGGGGATTTTTTTGAAGCCTGGGTCGGCGATGACGATAACGCCCCGCTTGCTGACCGTGTTAAAACACTCCTGCAAACGCTCACCGATGATGGCGTTGAAGTACTGATTGCCAGGGGCAATCGCGACTTTATGCTGGGTGAGCAATTTGTCGGCGATATTGGTGGGACACTGCTGCAAGACGAGACCGTCCTTGAGGTCGCCGGTCAACCGACATTGCTTCTCCACGGCGATACGTTATGCACCGACGATGTTAATTATCAGCAGTTCCGGACACTCGTCCATTCAGCTGAGTGGCAGGCTGAGATGATGAGCAAGCCCTTGCTGGAGCGTCGCGAGCTCGCCAGGCAATTACGATCGATGAGCATTGACGCGGCGAGCAACAAACCCGAAGACATCATGGACGTTAATCCGCAGGCGGTAGCGACGGCCATGCAGGCCGCCGGGGTAATCCGCATGATCCACGGCCACACCCATCGGCCGGCTCGCCATGAGACGGATACCGGGGAACGCGTTGTGCTCGGAGACTGGACGACGCAGCAGGGGTGGCTATTCAGAGAGCGAGACACGACGCTCTCGCTGGAGTCGTTTGCTATCAGCTCATAGCGCCTGATACAGGGCCGCTATGGAAACGAAACTCAGTATCAACCGCTAACACTAAATCGGCTTCAAGCAGGCGAAAATGATCCAGCCGATCCGCCAAGTGCTCCTTATCGCAAAGCCCCTCAGCTAATCTCAAGTAATCACCGAAGTGTCGCGCCTCACTCTTCAATAGAGACCGGTAGAAGTCTCCTAGCTCATCGTCAAGCTCGGGGGCTAGTCTCGCAAAACGCTCGCAAGAGCGAGCCTCTATCAAGGCGCCGATAATCCGAGTGTCAATCAGTCGCCCGGGCTCCTGACGTCGCACGTGCTTGTGCAGACCCTGAGCGTAGCGCGATGCGCTGATTGACCGATAAGCAATGTCGCGACGCGACATCAGCTTGACCACTTGCTCAAAGTGACGAAGCTCTTCACGCGCCAAACGGGACATCTTGTTCAGCAAAGCCAAATTGCCGGTATAGCGGTGCATTAACGCCAACGCCGTAGCGGCTGCTTTTTTTTCGCAATTCGCATGGTCGATTAGCAAAATCGCTTGCTGATCCGGTCGCCTCGCTGTGAGCACCCAAGCATCAGGCGTTGCGCAAGGCAGAAATGCCTGGATATCCCTCAATAGTGCCGCAGGCACACTCACCGGGGCATACCCTGAGCCGTCTCGTCAGCAAACAGGTCTCCAGTGGCAATGTAGCGGTCGTAGTGCGCCGTGGAGAGCACCCAAAATTCTTCGTCGATCTGATCTCGCAAGGCCACCAGTGTGAGCCCTCGACAGCTGGGTAAAACTTCGAATCCATATTGTTCGGGAGAGCCAATTTGATTCGCACCCGCCTTGAGCAGGGCGAACAAGTGGCAATAGGGGTCGTGATGCGGCTGATGACGAATCTTCTGCACTGATAACTGCCAAGCCAGGAGCTTTTGGTCAACGATGCGCAGCTTATTGCCCACACACATCGCTAGAAAGCGATCAAGGCGAGCATCAATGGCCTGCTTTTGGGCCTGCGAGTACCCGTTCCAGTCAATCACCTCGTGGGTGAAACGCTTACAGCCACGACACACTGCATCGCCAATACCGGTCGAGCAGACACCGATGCAAGGGGTTCGAACAGGATTGAGATCGGACACGTTACCTCCCGGGAGGCCTCAGTTTAGCAGTTTCTTGATCTGGCCCAATCAGGTGGGTATCGGGCAAATGAATGAGGGATATTCAATTCAGGGCTAACGGGCACAGTGCGTCCGAGCTATAATCCGCGCGCCTTTGTTTGTGCCTACAAAAGGAAAACTGTCAATGCTGGAAGCTTATCGCCAACACGTTGCCGAGCGTGCCGCTCAAAATATTCCTCCAACCCCCTTGTCTCCAGCGCAGGTGGCCGATCTGCTGGAGCTACTTAATGACCCACCGGCGGGCGAAGAGGCCTTTTTGGTTGAATTACTGACGGAGCGGGTACCGCCAGGCGTAGACGAAGCGGCGTATGTGAAAGCCGGATTTCTGTCAGCGCTAGCCACGGGAGAAACCACCTGCGAGCTGATTGACCGGGAACACGCGATTCAGCTTCTGGGCGACATGCACGGTGGCTACAACATCACGACATTGATCGGACTGCTTGACGACGCGACGCTGGGCGCGAGCGCCGCTCGGGAACTGAAAAAAACATTGCTGGTCTTTGATGCATTTCACGATGTTGCGGAAAAGGCCAAAAACGGATCAACCAATGCGCAGGCCGTATTGGAAAGCTGGGCTGCGGGTGAATGGTTTACCGATCGAAACGACGTCCCCGAGTCACTGAAAATGGTGGTATTCAAGGTGACGGGTGAGACCAATACCGACGACCTCTCCCCTGCTCCCGACGCCTGGTCTAGACCTGATATTCCATTGCATGCACTGGCCATGTTTAAGATGGCGCGTGATGGCATCACGCCCGACGAACCCGGCATGATTGGCCCGCTTAAGCATATTGAATCCATCAAAGAGAAGGGCCTGCCCGTCGCGTTTGTGGGGGATGTCGTCGGCACAGGCTCCTCGAGGAAGTCCGCCACCAATTCCGTACTTTGGTACTTTGGAGACGATACGCCCGGGATCCCTAATAAACGGGCGGGAGGCGTGTGTATCGGCGGCAAGGTCGCCCCTATTTTTTACAATACGATGGAGGATGCGGGTGCGCTGGTGTTTGAGGCGCCGGTGGACGCGCTGGGCATGGGCGATGTCATCGAGATCCGGCCTTATGACGGCAAGATCCTCTCTGAATCAGGCGACATCCTCTCTGAATTCGCCCTGCGCTCAGAAGTCCTGCTTGATGAAGTCCGGGCCGGAGGGCGCATCAACCTGATCATCGGCCGCGGACTCACTGCCAAGGCGCGCGAGGCGCTTGGCCTCGGGGAAAGCGATCTCTTCAGAAAACCGGAGCAGCCCGAAGAATCAGACAAAGGCTTCTCTTTGGCTCAGAAAATGGTGGGCCGGGCCTGCGGGGTTGAGGGTATTCGCCCCGGCACCTACTGCGAACCGCGCATGACCACCGTGGGTTCACAGGACACAACGGGCCCCATGACGCGGGATGAGCTCCAAGACCTCGCCTGCCTCGGCTTCTCTGCTGACCTGACAATGCAGTCCTTTTGCCATACCGCGGCGTACCCGAAACCCGTCGATATCGACACCCAGCACACTTTGCCCGACTTCATCATGACACGAGGCGGCGTGTCGTTAAGGCCGGGAGACGGCATTATCCACAGTTGGCTAAACCGTATGCTCCTGCCCGACACCGTCGGCACGGGTGGCGACTCCCATACCCGCTTTCCGATGGGCATCTCTTTTCCCGCAGGCTCCGGACTGGTTGCCTTCGCTGCCGCTACTGGCGTAATGCCACTGGACATGCCCGAATCGGTGCTCGTCCGCTTCAAAGGCGAGATGCAGCTGGGCGTGACGTTGCGCGACCTGGTCCACGCCATTCCCTATTACGCCATCCAGCAAGACCTGCTGACGGTTGAGAAAAAAGGCAAGAAAAATATATTCTCAGGACGGATTCTTGAGATAGAAGGTTTAGATTCACTCACCGTCGAGCAAGCCTTTGAATTGTCAGATGCCTCGGCAGAACGCTCTGCAGCCGGGTGCACCATCAAGCTGGGCGAAGATACGATCGCGGAGTACCTGAGATCGAATGTCGTGCTGCTAAGGTCCATGATCGCCGAAGGCTACGGTGATGCTAGAACATTGGAGCGTCGGGTAAGAAACATGGAGGCCTGGTTAGCCAATCCCGAGCTATTGGGGGCCGATCCCGATGCAGAGTATGCCGCGGTCATTGAAATCGATCTGGCCGACATTAACCAACCGATTGTCTGCGCCCCCAATGATCCCGACGACGCTCGTCTACTCTCGGAGGTACAGGGAGACAAGGTGGATGAAGTGTTTATCGGTAGCTGCATGACCAATATTGGTCATTTTCGAGCGGCGGGAGAGCTACTCGAGGCGCATGGGGCTCCGGTCAGCACTCGGATGTGGATCTGCCCTCCGACGCGAATGGACGAGCATCAGCTGATGGAAGAAGGCTACTACGCCATTTTTGGACGAGCAGGCGCGCGGACAGAGATGCCCGGATGCTCACTGTGCATGGGCAATCAGGCCAGAGTCGCTCCGAAATCGACCGTACTGTCCACTTCAACCCGGAACTTTCCCAATCGGCTCGGTGAAGGCGCTAACGTTTACCTCACCTCCGCTGAGCTCGCTGCTGTGGGAGCACTGCTCGGCAAGCTTCCTACCCCGGAAGAATATCTGGAGTACGCGAGCAAGATCGATTCGATGGCAGATGACATCTACCGCTATATGAATTTCGATCAGGTGGTCGCGTTTCAAAAGCTGGCGGCCGATGGGGAGCGTATCGCTGCAACCATCATCGATCAAGTCGCCTGAGCATCGGACTCAAGCACCCGACACTCTGCACGCGCTCTTCTGACTATCGTCGAGCGCGTTAACCTCTGTTAGGTGGGAGTTTCAACGGCGCGATTGCCCTCGAGGGCCAAGCCGTTAGCGAAGCCGTCAACCACTACGGCGATAAAATCGCCGCGAAACCGCGATCACAATCGGCCTGAATGTCTTCCAGATCCTCAAGTCCGACAGCGATGCGAATCAGACCCTCGCAAATCCCGGCGGCGTCCCGCTGATCCGCAGATAATCGGCCGTGCGTCGTGGAAGCGGGATGCACGATAGTGGTTTTCGCGTCGCCGAGATTAGCTGTCAAAGACATCAGCTCTGTCGCGTTAATAAAACGCCACGCCGCCTCGCGCCCTCCTGCGAGTTCAAATGCCAGCACCCCGCCAAAGCCCTGCTGCTGACGGCCCGCCAGCGCATGCCCCGGGTGATCTGGTAATCCACAGTAGTGTACCGCTTCAACGGGTGACTGGTCCGTCAACCATTCAGCGAGTCGCTGCGCATTGTCAGAGTGGGCCCGCATCCTAAGATCGAGCGTCTCCAGCCCCTTGAGCATCACCCAGGCATTGAAGGCGCTCATCGTGGGACCGCATGAACGATTAAAAGCGACTACCGGCGCAATCAACTCCTCTCGTCCTACCAGCGCACCGCCCAACACCCGACCTTGACCATCTAAATACTTGGTCGCGGAATGCGTCACGAGGTCAGCGCCTAACAGCAACGGCATTTGTAATGCGGGCGAGCAAAAGCAGTTGTCCACCGCCAACAGCGCACCCAGATCGTGACTGAGCTCGGCCAGCGCAGCGATATCGGCGATGGCATTGATTGGGTTTGATGGCGTTTCAAGAAACAGTAACCGGGTATTGGATGTCGCCGCATCCCGCCAGGCCCCGATCTCGGTCAGCGACACGAAACTCACGGACACACCGAATTTTTTGAGGGTATTTTCAAATAACCCGACGGTGGCGCCGAATACATCTCGAGAACACAAAACATGATCCCCGGCTTTCAGGTGCGTCAGGCATAACGCCAGGATGGCTGCCATGCCAGAAGCCGTTGCCACGGCGCGCTCTCCCTGCTCGAGTGCCGCAAGGCGCTCCTCAAATCCTCTTACGGTAGGATTGGTATATCGCGAGTAAACGTTGCCCGTCGTCTCGCCAGAGAACTTGGCTGCCGCGTCCTCGGCTGTTTCAAACAGAAAGCTCGAGGACGTAAAAATCGGTTCGGCGTGCTCCGCTTCGGCAGTGCGGCGAATTCCCGCACGGACCGCACGGGTCCGTGGTCCCGCTTGCTCAAGCCACTTACCATCATCCTGCGTCATGGCTACGGATCGTTGTGAAGGCCGACAATAGCGCCCTCACTGACGCCAAGGTAAGGCCCCCGACCCTTTGCTCCATCAGCGCGAGCGGCCTCAATTGCCTGCAGGTACTGATCATCAATGTTGCCGGTCAGATAGCGGCCGTCAAAAACCGACGACTCGAACCCGTCCACGTCTGGATTACCCTCCCGGGAACACTCAATGAGATCCTCCAGATCCTGATAAACCAGCCAATCGGCACCGATTTCTTCACGCACCTCGTCAACGGTTCGGCCATGCGCAATCAGCTCATTAGCGGCAGGCATATCAATGCCATAAACGTTGGGGAATCGCACGGGAGGTGCAGCAGACGCAAAATACACCCGGCGGGCACCCGCCTCACGCGCCATTTGAATAATTTGATCGCAAGTGGTGCCGCGGACGATCGAATCGTCGACCAGAAGCACTGTCTTGTCCTGAAACTCCAGCGGCACAGGGTTGAGCTTCTGCCGGACTGACTTCCTGCGCTCACTCTGCCCCGGCATAATAAAAGTCCGCCCGATATAGCGGTTCTTCATAAAGCCTTCGCGAAACTTAACGCCCAGCTCATAGGCCAGAGACTGGCCGGCAACCCGGCTGGTATCGGGAATCGGAATCACCACATCGATATCGTGCTCTGGTCGCTCACGAAGTATCTTTTTGGCGAGCGCCGCACCTTGCCGCATCCGGGTCTTATAAACCGAGATGCTGTCCATCAATGAGTCAGGTCTTGCGAAATAGACATGCTCGAAGATACAGGGGGTCAACTTTGGCGAATCAGCGCACTGCTCGCGATGTAATTCACCCTTTTGGGTCACGCAAACCGCTTCTCCGGGCAACACATCGCCCAGTAATTCGTAGCCCAGCACATCGAGCGCCACACTCTCTGACGCCACCATGTACTCCGTAACACCGCGCTTACCCAAACGCTGTCCGACCACCAAGGGCCGGATACCGTTGGGGTCGCGAAACGCGACCAGCCCAAACCCGGATATCAGCGCCACGGCAGCATAGCCACCCTCGCAGCGCTTGTGAACCACTCGGATGGCATCGAAGATATCTCTCGGCGCCGGCTGTAATTTACCCAGCCGATGCAGCTCGTGAGCAAAAACATTAAGCAAGACTTCCGAATCCGAGTCGGTATTCAAGTGCCGCAAGTCAGACTTAAAAAGCTCGTCTGACAGAAAAGCTGAATTTGTCAGATTGCCGTTGTGCGCCAGCGCGATGCCATAAGGCGAGTTCACGTAAAAGGGTTGCGCCAGCGCGGTACCCGAGCTCCCCTGAGTCGGATAGCGGGCGTGCCCAATACCAAAACGCCCCAGCAGCTGCGACATGTGGCTCGGCCGAAACACGTCGCGAACCAGGCCCTCCCCCTTGCGCTGCATCAATTTGCCATCGGCGCAGGTCATGATGCCCGCCGCATCCTGACCGCGATGCTGAAGCATGGTGAGCGCATCATAGATGTCTGCTGCGACATCTCGCTCAGCAACCATCCCTACCAGTCCACACATATCGCCTCTCCAGCCCTACAGCATGTCGCTAGAATTAATGGTGTCTTTCACGGCCTCTGTCGGCTCAGACTCCATCACACGCTCAAAATTGCCACCGATCCACTCTGCTACCCATTCTGCGGGTTCCATTAACACGGCTGAATCGAGCAAATCTTCATCGCCGTCTGGCAACGCAGCACGGAGAAGAATACTGAGTGCAGCCACAATGATCATCCCCCTAAGCAAGCCAAAAATACCGCCCAGCAGGCGATTACCGACATTGAAGCCGGGCTGACGCATTTGTTTCGACAGAAAGGCCGCAATAACGCCAAACATCAGTAATACGGCGATAAAGGTTAACGTCCATCCCAGCAGATATCGGGTGGTGGGCTCATCGATTAGGTTGCGCCCAAGTTGAGCAACGGGGTCAGCGAGCAAATTGGCCAACAGAAAAGCGCTGACCCAACCGAGAATGGAGAGTGCCTCACGCGCGAAACCGCGAACCACACCGTAACCGGAAGATACCATCCAGATCAGCAAAATAACCCAGTCAAACAGGTTGAAATCGGCGACTCCAGATGCAATCTGATCCAGCAGGTCTTCCATGTTATTGAACATACCTCAGAATCTTGGAATCCACGCGCAGCGCCTGATCGATCTCCGTCTTGATGCGCGCCATTACTTCGCGCTCAGCATTAGGACCCACCTGAACGCGAAACAGCTCGTCGTCAACCCGAATATAGCGTTTCGAAAACGCTTTATAACCTCGCTCCCGGAGCCCGTCGACAATCTCAGCAGCACGAGCAGCTGAACCCACGGTCGCCACCTGCAGCACCCAGAATACTGCAACACCCTGTTCGTCAATCAGCGGTTCGCCCGCAGGTGGATCGATTCTGGGTGATACCGTTGCCAGCGCGTCTGCGGGGGGTAAAGACCGAAGCTCGAGCGCATCGATTTCGGTTCGCGTGCCAAGATCAGCATCACTCTGAACAGCCGCTGGCGTAGTCGGCGCGTTTGGGAGTGCCTCAGCCACTGACTTCTGATAGCTCTCGGGCTCAGCGATCGGTGATTGATCAATAACCGGTCGCCCAGAAATCGGCTGCAATACCACTGGATCTCGGTCCTGGGGGGTGACGAAAATCAAAGGCCAGAAGACAACGCCCAAAGCCACCAGCACCAGCGTCCCAACGAGACGCTGCTTCAGTAACGGATCCACTTACCCCTGCTCCCCGCTATGATATTCCGCCTCCAACACTGAGAGTGCCTCGCCGACAGAGAAAAAAGAACCAAACACTACGACGCGGTCTCCGGCATGACTTCGCATTTTTATCGAGTCCCAGATATCGCTGAAAGGACCGTGATCACCCACGATCGAATCCGGGTGAAGCAGATTCGCAAGATCAGGAACTGCCATCGCTCTGGGCACATCGCTCAGATCGATAAGATTCCACTCATCAAACGCACCGCTACAAGCTACGAGCATATCACGGATGGGCTTGTCTCCCATGACCCCAAACACCGCAAACGTCCTCCCAGAAACCGGATTGCCATCCATGAACTGGATGAGCCGAGAGACGGACTCAACGTTGTGAGCCACATCCAGTATCACCTCAACAGGACCCACATCGCGACGGCTGAGCCGGCCCGGCACTCTGACCCCGGACAGCTTTTCGATGGCGGCCTGGTTGAGCTCAACTTTCTGCCCCGCCTCCAGTGCCTGAAGCGCCGCTCCAATATTTTCCGGCAGCAGGCCATCGATATCCGGCATCCGATAGGTCGCTCCAGAAGCGGTGTAGAGTCGGCCCTTCTCAATGCGCCAGTCCCGGCCAATCAGCCGCGTGTCTACGGCACGCTGATGGAGATCCGCGAGCAGCGAGTCCGGAGGGTCGATATCGGCAACGATGCAGGGCTTTCCCGGGCGAGCGACACCCGCCTTCTCAGTTGCAATCTGGCTCCGGTCGTTGCCCAACCAATCCGTATGATCGAGGCCAATACTGGTGATCACACTGACATCGGCATCGAGGATATTAACGGCGTCAAGTCGGCCACCGAGGCCCACCTCAAGCACCTGAACGTCGACCGAGCGCTGCTGAAAAAGCCATAGCGCGGCCAAGGTCGCCACCTCAAAGTAGCTAAGACTGATCGCACCGCGCGCGCCCTCTATCGCCACAAAAGCACCGATTAAGGCTTGATCGTCTGCTTCAGCGCCATCAACGCAGATGCGCTCATTAAAACGAACAAGGTGAGGAGAGGTATAGCGGCCGACCCGCAGGCCCGCGTCTTGAAGCGCCGCGGATAACACTGCGACAACGCTACCCTTGCCATTCGTCCCGGCAACCGTAAACGTGGGCGGCGGCGCATCGAGCAACCCCATGACGCGCGCAACCGCAGCGACGCGATCGAGACCTAACTCTATTTCAACCGGATGCTGAGACTCTAGGCGCGACAGCCACCCCTGCAGCGATAAATCAGGCATGCGGGGGTCAGGCGTCGTCCCTGTCGGCCTCAATGACTTCCCCCTCGAGAACGGGTGCAGGCTGGCCGGGCGCGGCCAAATCAGTCAGCTTTGCCAGCACGCGGGCAAGGGTATCGCGCATATCATTCCTGTGAACGATCATATCGATGGCACCATGCTCGAGCAGAAATTCGCTGCGCTGAAACCCCTTCGGGAGCTTTTGGCGAATCGTCTGTTCAATAATATTGGGCCCTGCGAACCCGGCTCGAGCGTCAGGCTCGGCAATATTAATATCACCCAG
>MDTG01009854.1_pt1 | contig 10382 bp, 9 predicted proteins | sample 811421 | NCBI WGS metagenome assembly MDTG01 (sample SAMN05326645, study PRJNA326480) | marine metagenome | isolation source: seawater | place: Pacific Ocean: South East | collected 2011
ACAGAAGCTGCGTTTTTTCCCAGTTGGGCATGGCATCGAACTGCGATATAAATTCTTCGTGAAGCATTGTAGGAGCTGCTTTCAGAACATTCTGACCTGCCTCTGTCAGAACCGTATTGACCACACGCTTGTCCGTGGTGCTGCGGCGGCGTTCTGCCAGCCCGCGCTGTTCAAGGCGGTTCAGGATTGTTGTGACGGTTGCCTGGCTAAGTGACACATGATTGGAAATGCGACGCACCGTGACGTTCTGCAATTCGTCAATCGCCCGCAAGACCATCACCTGCGGGATGGTCAGACCACAGGCTTTCATCATTCGTTTGGAATGAAGATCGGTTGCGCGGATGATCTGGCGCAATGCGACCAGAATGTCCTGCCAGTAGGCCTGTGTCATTATGGTTTCCTCGGGCGATAGCTCTTACGCCACTCGGTAAAGGGGATTGATCGCATTATCAATGCAATTTGTCCTGCGACAAATGATGATCGCTGTTAATTTCCCCGAATGCGTCGTGTAGCGAAAAAAATCATCGCGAAAATGGCAATCAGGACAAGTGTCACACCTGCAATCAACATGGCCTGATTGAGGCGCAGATCATATTCCTGTTTGCGTTCGACATAGGCGATAACCTGTCGGCGCAACTGGTCCATTTCCGGTGTGATATCGAAGCTAGTCCGATACATCTTAGCCCCGGCACGTGACAGAAGATCGTTGGTTTTGTTCATGCGTTCGATGAACATCGCAAAGCGTTCTTCGGTCGCGGCAAGCTCGTCAAGCGGGCCGTCTTTCACGTCGCCATCTTTGGTGCGCGCGATTGACAGTCTGGTTTGGGTCAGATCATCACCGTCTTCGGCGATGCAATCAGACAGCGGCTTTTTCTCGGCACTCTTGCCGCACTCGATCTGGCGATCCCCGAACTTTTCAACGGCTTCTCGCAGATGTGTCTGCAATTGCTGATCAAGTTCGGCAATCCGTATCCGCACATTCTTTGAACTGCTTTCTATCTTGCCAACATCACCTTCCAGCGCGAATGACGGCCAGACGGCAAACATTGAACCAACAAAAATCAGAAAAAGCGGGACGACGAAACGCAGCAAAAGGGAACTTCCCCCGGACAAGGTGGAGAGGTATCCACCAGTCTGCTGCAAGGGTGTTCCCATTCGGTTAATGCCGGGTGCGATTAACGATGATCAGTTCGGCCAGCGTCTGTGAAGCCACAACCATTGCGCGGGTCGGTCACGAATCCAGCTTTCCATGATCGCATTAACTTCGGTCATGATGCGCAGAATATCGGCATGACGGTCATCGGTCGGGACAATTTCGAGTGCCGGATAAAATGTCATGCGGAAATAGGCACCGCCCAGTCGTTCCACCCTGACCGGTACTACCGGGCAGTCATATTTTAGCGCAAACTGCGCTAATGCCGGTGCTGTCATGGCGTCACGACCAAAAAACGGGACGGCAATGCCGTCATTCATTTTCTGATCGACCAGCATCGCGACATGTCCGCCTTCTTTCATGTATTTGGTAATCTGGCGGGCACCCTGCGGCCCTTTTTTTACCAACTGACCGCGGAAAGTCTTGCGGGCACGAATGAATAACTGATCAACCCACGGATTATCCGGGGCGCGATAGACACACATCATGTCCATATCCATCGCAGTTGCCAGCGTCATGCCGATTTCCCAGTTACCGATGTGGCCGGTAAAGAAAACACCCGGTTTGTCATCATCTTTAGAGGCCATGCCGTTCTCAAGGCCGACAACCTCGATCCTTGGGCCTCCCGGGCGCAATTTATGCAGATGCGGGATTTCAGCCGCGTTGCGTCCCAGATTTTCCCACATGTCACAAATGATCGTTTCGATCTCTTCCGGGGATTTTTCCGGAAATGCGCGTGTCAGGTTGTTTCGTGCCTTTTTTGTCTGGCCGAGTTTGGGGCCAAACTTTCGCAGTAATGTACCACCCGCGTTTGATGCCATATCAATCGGCATGGCAGCAAAAATCCAATAAATCAGATGCGCTGCCAATCCCTGCAACGGGTGGGAAATATATTTCTGTCGTGCTTGATAAAAGGCACTGCGTTCAGGCATCGGACAACACCGCCGTAATTATTTTCTCCAGCTGGTCCGGGGCTTCGAATTCCAGCACAATATCAAGTGTGCTTATGCCGTTCCGCTGCCCGGCAGGCAAGCGCATCAAGTCTTTTTCTGTCGTGACCAAATCCGCATTCAACGTATTGGCTTTTTGATGCAGCTCCGCCAATTCGGACGCACGGAACGGATGATGATCCGCAAAGTCGACGGTCGCGACAATATCGGCACCGACTGCGCGCAGACTATCATGGAATTTGGCCGGGCGGGCAATCCCCGCAAAGGCGAGAACCCTGCGACCGGCAAATTCGGCGCCATTGCAGGGAACAATGCGGGCGCGCAAAACCGGAACCGAAGCTGGCAGGTTTTTAAGAAACGGCGGATTGCCATCGCCGATCAGAATGATCGCACGAACTTTGGCCAATCCCTGTTCAAGGGTTTCGCGCATCGGGCCTGCGGGAATGACGCGACCGTTTCCAATCCCGAAAACGCTGTCGACAACCGCAAAGCTGCAATCCTTGATTAACGATGGATTTTGCAGCCCGTCATCCAGAATGATGGCCTCGGCACCCGCATTTCTGGCCGTTTCGGCGCCCATACCCCGGTCCCGCGAAATCCATGCCGGCGCCGTTCGCGCCAGAAGCAGCGGCTCGTCCCCGACATCGGCTGCGGTGTCCTTCATCGGATCAACACGGTGCGGGCCGGTTTCCCGGCCGCCATATCCACGGCTCAGGAAATGGGCCTGAATGCCCATTTTGTGCAACGTGTGATACAGCGCGATTGCGGTCGGTGTTTTACCCGCACCGCCGATGGTAAAGTTGCCAACGCAGAAAACCTTGCATCCCGGATGGCGCATGGTTGTTGTCATCGCCCGAATGCCTGCACCTGCGCGCCACAGCAGGGAAAAAGGCGACAGTGCCTTGGCCATGCAGCCGTCTGCCAGCCAGAAATCAGGCGCGCGCATTGGCAACCTCCCCGGTTAAAAGCGGGGTGATCGCATCAATGGTTCGTTCGAGAACCTCGGCCTTTGAATTGGCATATGCCAAGGCGGCATTTGCCAGTGCGCTCGCCTTTTCCGATTGGGTCAGAAGAATATCGATCTGCCTTGTCAGGTCGTCACGATCGGCAACCGGTCGGCAGGCGTGTGCTGCAAGAAGTTCCTGACTGATCTCGCTAAAATTGCTCATATCGGGGCCATGCAGAATGGCGCATCCAAGCCGTGCCGGTTCAAGCGGGTTTTGCCCGCCGGACGCACAAAGGGATTTTCCGATCAGGCACACCGGTGCAATCCGGTAATAAAGCCCCATTTCCCCCATCGTATCGCCAAGATAGATGTCAATGTCTGCAGTGATTTTGTGCCCCAGGCTTCGGCGGGCAACGCGCAATCCCTGCGCAATCAGATCCGCCTCGATTTCATCAGCACGATCTGGATGACGGGGAACGATAACTGTCAAAAGGCCGTCATGCTTTGGGGAAAGCGTTTGATGAACCTGTGCGCAGGCCTGTTCCTCGCCGTCAAACGTACTTGCCGCAAGCCATATCGGGCGGGTGCCGATCTGCGATTGCAGTTCGGTTAGGGCGTCGGCTTCGACCGGCAGCGGGGGGGCTGCAAATTTCAGGTTCCCGACGGCGCGCACATCCTTCCCGCCAAGGGAAACGAACCGTTCGGTTTCCTTGCTTCCTTGCGTCAGGATCAGATCAAACGCGGAAATGACCGGCGTGATAAAGGATGGAAATCGTGAATAGCTTTTAAAGCTTCGGGCCGAAATGCGGCCATTAAGCAGCGCCAGTCTTGTCCCTGCCTTCTTGGCCTTGGTCAGAATATTGGGCCAGAAATCACTTTCAAGCCAAAGAGCCGCATCCGGTTTCCAGTGATGCAGAAAACGCGCAACGCAAACCTGCCGATCAATGGGGATGAACTGATGGATCACACCTTCCGGAAGGCGCTGATACATCATTGCCGCCGACGTAACGGTGCCGGTGGTGACAAGGATCGAGGTTTCGGGAAAACGCGCACGAATGGCATCAATCACCGGCAGGGACGACAGGGATTCGCCGACACTGGCACCATGTATCCAGACGAGCTTCCCCTTCGGGCGCAATGCATTGGCATGACCGAACCGTTCACCGATCCGTCCTGCATCTTCCTTGCCGCGTTTTTTGCGCCGTTGCAGATAAATGCCAAGTACCGGACCCAAAAGCCGTGTCGCCACGCGATAGGCGTAAAACAGGCTCATTTGGCGCTTTCCTGTTCTGCCGCTGCCATGGCCGAACGCTTCTGTTTGGGAAGTTCATCCGGTCCGGCGGGCTCAATCACGTCAAGGCCAAGTTTGCGGTCGCTTTCCTGTGTCAGCCTGGTCAGGGCCGCTTCAAGCTCCAGCCGCTTTTCCTCCAGCCCGGCATCATCCAGATCCCGTCCGATATGGATCGGATCGCCCCAGCTAAACACGCCTTTTGAAAACGGAAGCGGCAGCACGAACCGGTCCCAACTGCCAAAGACGCGCCGGTTTGATGCCGAATAGGTCAGCGGGAAAATCGGAACGCCTGCAAGCTTTGCCGCCTGCACAATGCCATCCGAAATCCGCATGCGCGGTCCACGCGGTCCATCAGGGGTCATGCCGACGACTTCACCGGACTTCAGCGCCTTCAGAATGCGCCGCAACGCTGCCGCACCGCCTTTGCCCTGCCCTGTGGACCCTGCAATCGTGGCAATCCCGAAATGACCGATGGTGCGGGAAATGATTTCACCGTCGCGATGCGATGAAATAAGCATGTTAAACGGGCGGTTACCGGCAACCGAACGCCATGTATAGGGCATCATCAGCAAACGCTGATGCCAGAAAGCCACGATAAACGGTTTGCCCTCCGTCAGGAAATGGGCGGGATGATCCCCGCCTTCAGTATGCCAGCGACCGGTGAGCCGGACGAACCGGATATAGGCTGCCGCAAGCCAGCACAAAGTGCTACGCGCCTGATCGCTTTTTATGATCCGCTTATGCAACTGCACGCCAGTTTATCCCGAATGTTTTAGGCCTGATTTTCGGTTTCTTCCGAGAATTGCAGATTATAGAGATTGGCGTAAGCCCCTCCCAGTGCAAGCAATTCTTCATGACGTCCCTGTTCCGTGACGCGTCCGTTCTGAATAACGCAAATCTTGTCAGCATCAATAATTGTCGACAGGCGATGCGCAATAACAAGCGTTGTGCGACCCTTCATCAACTCGGTCAGGGCACCCTGAATATGGCGTTCCGATTCCGTATCAAGAGCCGACGTCGCCTCGTCCAGAAGCAGGATCGGGGCATTTTTCAACATTGCCCGCGCAATCGCAATACGCTGGCGCTGCCCGCCCGAGAGCTTCACACCATGTTCTCCGACAATAGTGTCATAACCGTTTTCAAGCTGCAGGATGAAATCATGCGCTGCCGCGTGGCGGGCGGCTTCCTCGATTTCGGCGTCGGCCGCACCAAACCGGCCATAGGCAATGTTGGACCGCACCGTATCATCAAACAGCGTGATTTCCTGACTGACCAGTGCGGTTGCCGAACGCAGGCTTTCCAGTGTCACATCGCGAATATCTTGGCCGTCAATGGTGATCGCACCTGCATTGATGTCGTAAAACCGCGGGATCAGGTTCAGGATCGTCGATTTACCGGCACCCGAGGGCCCGACAAGCGCGATCGTCTGACCGGCTTCGATATCAAGGCTGATATCGTGTAGTGCGGTCGTTTCATCATTATAGGAAAACGCGACATCCTTGAACTGGATGGCGCCGCCCTTGACCTCAAGCGTTTTGGCATCATCGGCATCGCGAATTTCCGGTTCGATATCAAGAACCGTAAACACGCGCTGCGATGCGGCAAGGCCAGCCTGCAGGTTGATATTGATATTGGCAAGGCGCTTGACCGGTTCATATGCCAGCAACAGGGCTGTGATGAACGAAAAGAAACTGCCCGGATCGCTTGCCCCGTCAATGACGCGGCTGCCGCCATAGATGATGATGGTCGTGATCGCGGCCCCGCCGAGTGTTTCCATGATGGGGGACGAACGCGCGCTGACTTTCTGGGCCTTGAAGCTCAGATCGAAAACGGTTTCGACAAGCTTTTCCATCCGTGAACATTCATAGGGTTCCATGCCATAGGCTTTGACATGACGGACACCCTGAAACGTCTGTTCCAGAAGGGTTGCGAATTCACCGATCTGCTGTTGCGTATTGGCTGAAACCTTGCGCATCCGCCGACCCAACCGTGCAATCGGCAGAATGGCCGCTGGAAACACCGTGAACGCAATGATGGCAAGCTGCCAATCCTGATAGAACATGACGCCAATCAGAACGATGGCGGTCAGAAAGTCCTTGCCAAAACCGGTCAGCGATACGGAAACGGCCGCACGCATTGCGGTAATGTCACTGGTAAAGCGCGTGATCAGTTTGCCGGTGTTGGTGCTGTGGAAAAATCCGATATCAAGGCGGATAACATGCTCGTAAAGCTTGTTCTGGATATCGGCAAGAATACGACCGCCGACATAGCTCATCAGAACCGATTGCCCGTAATTGGCAAAGCCTTTCAGCGCGAAGGCTGCAAGGACGGCAACCCCGACAGGGACCAGCATCGCCGGGTTCTTTTTGACGAAGACCTCGTTAATCACCGGGTCCATCAGATAGGCATAGCCGCCGGTTGCCGCCGCCATAAGCGCCATGCAAACCAAAGCCAGAACAATCTTGCCGAAATAGGGGGCAACCGCATCCTTAACAATGCGTTTGATCATTGGCAATGTGTTCCAATGTTCTGTCGTGCGATCTAGCGAATGCTTTGGCAATGAATTCTTCCCGGTAGTGCGACGCCATTTCCGATTGTGTCAGCCTGACACTATCTATATGGAGTAAGCATCATGAATGTCTTAATCTTTCCGGGCTGTTGCTAGCATGCCCGGGCAGGTGCGGCAAGCCGCAGCAACTTGACTTGACTGATACTAATAGGGCCTGCCGGAAAGCAGGCCACGAAAAACGACATATAAGATAAAAAAATGACAGAGCAACTCCACGTGTTCGTGGAACAGACGATTGCGCAAGGTGTGGGCGCACGTGTTTTTCCGCTGCGTTGGGCCGGGCGCCGTATCTGGGTCAAGCAGGCCGTTCCACCAAAGGAAAAGGGCTGGCATCGCCTGCAGCGGTTGATCGCGACCCTGACGCGGATACCGATGTTGCGCCCGACCGTATCGCCCGGCGGCAAGACCGGTCTGGCGAGCGAGGCTGAAATCATTCATGCCTTGACGAAGGCGGGTGTTCTGGTTCCAGATCTTCTGGCGGTCACAGACAACTGGATTGCAATCGGGGATAACGGGGCCATTTTGCAAACCGTCATCAGCGATGCGGTAAAGGCCGGTGATGAAGATCGTGTCGCCGAACTGATTGCCAAGGCCGGAGCCGCATTGGCCGATTTGCACATCAGCGGCTTTACCCATGGTGCGCCCCTTCTGCGCAACATGACCATCCGTGATGATGGCAGGATCGGCTTCATCGATTTCGAGGAAGACCCCAACAAACGCATGCCGTTGCCCGATGCGCAGGCGCGCGATGTCCTTCTGTTTCTGTTTTCCATCCAGCGCGGCTTCAAACGTCGTCCTGATCTTTTGCGTGCCGGATGGCGGGCATATCTCGTGGTAACCGGCATGACCGCGCCGCAAATGAAACCGCTGTCTCATATCGTGCGGGTTATTCGACCGGTTTACATCGCACTGAAACCTTTCCGTCGCTGGCTCGGGACGGATGCGATCAATGCGATGCTGGCATATGGCATTCTGCGTCGAAGCCTACGTGGCAAGGATGCCCCACAGGACGTTTCTCCGGTCGCCAAATAAAACACCGGCGCAGATTACTGCGCCGGTTGTTCCACGGGCATGGCGATTGCCGGTTCCACCGATGCTTTCACCTCGGTGATGTCTTCAACCGTCAGACGTTTGGCTGCCGCCCCGTCAAACCCGCCCGAAAACGGTGCCAGATTGTGCAGGAACTGGTTGGCTGAATTGCGCCAGCTATATTGTTCCGCCAATGCACGGGCGTCTTTACCGTCAAGCTCAAGGGCTGCCATGGCGGCTTCGCGAAGGTCGGCGTCAATGGCGCCTGCCTTGGTCCCGCGCACGATATCGGCTGGTCCCTGAACCGGGAATACCGCAACCGGGGTTCCCGATGCCAGGGCCTCAAGGATAACAAGGCCGAAGGTATCGGTTTTGCTCGGGAAGACAAAAACATCGGCTGACGCAAAGGCGATTGCCAATTCCTCGCCGATTTTTTTGCCAAGGAACTGCGCATTCGGATATTTCGATTTCAGTTCCGTCAGTTGCGGCCCGTCACCGACAACGAATTTTGTCCCCGGCAGGTCAAGATCAAGGAAATGTCCGATATTCTTTTCAACCGCCACCCGGCCAACAAACAGCCAGTGCGGTTTGGGGAAATCCCCGAAACTTGCATCCGGTCGTGGTTTGAACAGGTTAAGATCGACACCGCGTGACCAGATATTCAGCTTGTTAAAGCCGCGATCCGCCAGTTCTTCGCGAAGCGATTCCGTGGCCACCATGACCGATTGTGATTTGTTATGGAACCGCCGCATCCCGCGATAGGAAATCGAAAGCGGCAGGCGCGTCCGCGCATGCAGATATTCCGGGAACCGGGTGTGATAGGCCGATGAAAACGGCAGTTCGCGTTTCAGGCAATAAGCGCGTGCCGCCTGACCCAGCGGGCCTTCGGTTGCGATATGGATGGCAACCGGCTGCAGGGCATCAATCATCCGGGCAAGTTTGCGTTTGGCAAACAGCGCCAGTCTGATTTCCGGATAGGTAGGGCAGGGGATCGTCCGGAATTGATCGGGCGAGATGATATGGACGTCGTGCCCCATCTCGCCCAGTTCGTTGCGCACGGTTTCAAGGGTGCGCACTACTCCATTTACCTGGGGGTACCAGGCATCGGATACGATCAATATTCTCATGCGGTCTTTCCAATCGGCGTGCCGCTGTTCTTTTTTGAACTGCGGGACGCGGTGCGGGTACTTTCCCCGGCTATCCGGAACAGCGACATCAGCTTGCCAAGTCCAAGGGACGGCGCACTGGCAGCATCGCGGCCGGGTTGGGAATGTGTCATCGCCATCTGGCGCATATCCGCCCAGTAAAGCAGTTCAAGTTTTCCGGTCTTGTCTTCGACAAGCGCGGTGCAGCTTTCGACCCAGTCGCCGTCATTGCAATACAGCACATCGCCAATCATCCGCTTTTCGGCGTGATGGATATGGCCGCAAACCACGCCATCCACCTTGCGTTTGGCGGCTTCGTGCGCGACGGCATTTTCGAAATTGCAGACGAACTGGACCGCGTTCTTGACCCGGTTTTTAAGATAGGCCGACAGCGACCAGTATCCGTAACCCAATCGGCGGCGAATGCCGTTGTAGTAACGGTTCAGGACAATCGCGAGGTTGTAGGCCGTATCCCCGAGATAGGCGAGCCACTTGGCATATTTGACGACACCATCAAACTCGTCGCCATGAATGATCAGAAGCTTTCTGCCATCCGCCGTCTCGTGAATGTCGTTCATCTTGACTTCGACATGCCCGAAGGTCATGTCGACAAACTCGCGGGCGAATTCATCATGGTTGCCGGGCACAAAGATGACCTTCGCACCATTTTTGGCCTTGTCCATGATTGTGGTGATCACGGCATGGTGGCTTTCGGGCCAGTACCAGCTTTTCTTAAGCCGCCAGCCGTCAATGATATCGCCAACCAGATAATAGGTATCTGCCGTTACTTCATTGAGGAAATCCAAAAGAAGATCTGCCTGACATCCACGTGTTCCGAGATGGACGTCTGAAATCCAGACCGTGCGGTAATGCGGTTGCAGCGTCATCGCTGTCATTGCCGCTCCTCCGTATCCTGCCATAAGGACGGCTGGAATCCGACGGTTTTACATGCCGGATACTGTCCCCAACCAGTAATTGTTTAAAACAAATGGCGCGAATATATAACCCGTTCATATAAATTTATCGGTTCTGTCAATATCCTGTTACATATTTCATTTTGTATAAAGGGAACGCGAAAGTAATGTTTCATTTTTATTTCGAAAGTTTTTCGCAATGACCCATGACGGGGTAACGGTCATCTTCAATCCGCGTGCAGGCGGAAACAAACAGCGTTTCCTTTCAAGCATTTTACAGAAGGCTGGCATAAAGGTTGAATTGTTACAGACAACCCATCCCGGCCATGCCCGCGAACTGGCGCGCAAGGTTCGTGCCCATCAACGGCTTTTTGTTGCCGGCGGG
>MDTG01108884.1_pt1 | contig 10382 bp, 7 predicted proteins | sample 811421 | NCBI WGS metagenome assembly MDTG01 (sample SAMN05326645, study PRJNA326480) | marine metagenome | isolation source: seawater | place: Pacific Ocean: South East | collected 2011
CAGCCGAAGCCCGCGCCGACGACGAACCGCACCATGCTCGGCGCCGCGCCGCCGGCCGGTGCGCCCGCCCAGGCGCCCGCGGGAGCTCCGGCGCCAGCCGCTCAGGCCGCTCCGGGGGCGCCCGCCGCCGCCCCGGACGCGAGCTGGGACGACGTCCCCGCCGGGCTGCCCGCGAAGAAGAAGGGCGGCCGGGGCCTGACGATCCTCGCCATCGTCCTCCTCCTCGCGGCCGTCGCGGGCGGCGCCGCCACCTTCTACCTCCTCAGCCAGGGCGACGCGGAGGTCCAGGCCAGCGTCGGTCAGAGCGAGCGCGGCGAGGTGCTCGTCGTCGACGTCCCCGGCGCCGAGCCCGGCACGAAGGTCCGCTTCGGCGGCGAGGAGCGCCCCCTCGAGGCCGGTCGCGCCGAGTTCCCGCTCGAGGCCACGGACCTCCGCCTCGGCGACAACGAGCTCCAGATCGGCGTCGTCGCCCCCGACGGCTCGGTCGACCAGGTCACGGTCCTCCTCTCGCTCCGCTTCCGCGTGCGCGCCGACCTCAGCGCCCTCGAGCAGGACCCGCCCGTCCTCCGCGTCGTCGTCGACGCCGTCCCGGGCGCCGACATCACCCTCGACGAGCAGGCCGTCGCCCTCGACGCCACCGGCCACGCGACCCAGGACTACCCCCTCGAGGACACCACCGGCGAGGCCCCCCTCTTCGAGAAGACCGTCCACTACCGCGTCGTCCTCCCGGACGGCAGCGCCCCCGCCGAGGGCGACGTCGCCGTGCGCATCCCCTTCGCCACGCTGCAGGTCGACCGCCCGGGCGAGCGCGCCATCACCGACCAGCGCACGGTCGAGGTGGCCGGCGCCGCGCACCCGGAGGCCACCGTCACCCTCGACGGCTCCGAGCTCGAGCTCCGCGAGGGCCGCTTCGTCACCCAGCTCGTGCTCGACGCCATGGGCGAGAGCGAGCACGTCCTCGTCGCCCGCCGCCCCGGCCGCGCCCCGCGCCGCCGCGTGCTCCACATCCGCCGCGTCGAGGACCTCGCCGCCGAGGCCGCGAGCTACCCGGTCGAGGAGCTCCCCTACGCCCGCATCGCCTCGAGCCCGGACACCTACCGCGGCCGCCGCGTCGCCTTCGTGGGCCGCGTCTACAACGTCGACGTCCACGAGGGGCGCAGCGTCCTGCAGATCGTCCTCCGCGACTGCCCCGGCAGCCAGCGCTGCCCGCTCTGGGTCACCTACGACGGCGCCACCGAGGCCGGCCTGAACACCTGGGTGCGCGTCCTCGGCGAGCTCGCCGGCGAGCAACAGTTCCGCTCCCCCTCGGGGCAGGTCATGAGCGTGCCCCGGCTCGACGCCGCCTTCGTCCTCCCAGCGCCTTCCTCGTCGAGGCGCCGGTGAGCCGAGCGCGGCTGCTCCTCGGGCGGGGAGGGGTGCGCTAGGGTGCCCGGCGCGATGGACCCCGAGGCGACCGCGGCGACCATGGACGCGGGCCCCTGCCCGGTCTGCGGCCGCACCAACCCGGTGGACGCCCGCTTCTGCGGCGGCTGCGGCCACGGGCTGCAGGCCGGTGGGGAGCGCGTCCAGGAGGGCGTCGCCGACCCGCTCGTCGGCCGCGTGATCGCCGACCGCTACCGCATCCTCGAGCTCCTCGGCCGCGGCGGCATGGGCGTCGTCTACAAGGTCGAGCACATCCACATCGGCAAGTGGATGGCCATGAAGCTCCTCCACGGCGAGCTCGCCCGCGACCGCAACACGGTCAAGCGCTTCCAGCGGGAGGCCGAGGCGGCGTCGCGCCTGAGCCACCCGAACACCGTGCAGGTCTTCGACTTCGGCCGCTCCGAGGGGCTGATGTACCTGGTGATGGAGTACCTCGAGGGGCGCGACCTCGGGCAGCTCATCCGCGACGGCGGGCCCCTCGAGTTCGCGCGCGCGGCCCGGCTCTGCGCGCAGGTCTGCGCCTCCGTCGCCGAGGCCCACGCGCAGGGGATCGTCCACCGCGACCTCAAGCCCGAGAACGTGATGATCCTCCCCGCGCGCGAGGGGCGCGGCGAGATCGCGAAGGTGCTCGACTTCGGCCTCGCGAAGCTCCGGGACCAGCGCGGGAACATCACCGTCACCCGCGCCGGCAGCATCGTCGGGACGCCCTACTACATGCCCCCGGAGCAGATCCGCGGCGAGGAGGTCGACCCGCGCGGCGACGTCTACGCCCTCGGCGCCATGCTCTACAAGGCCTGCACGGGGGTGCCGCCTTTCGTCGCGAACACGCCCATGGGCGTCTTGACCAAGCACCTGACGGAGAAGCTCGTGCCGCCGTCCCAGCGGAGCGGCGCGCCCCTCCCGCTCGAGGCCGACCGCATCGTCGGCCAGGCCATGCAGAAGGAGCGCGGGGATCGCTACCCGAACGCCGAGGCGCTCCGGCAGGACCTGCTCGAGTACCTCCGCTCGGTCGGCGAGGCCGTGAGCGATCCGTCCCTGGCGAGCATCTCGACGACGCAGGCCCAGACGCCCGCGGGGCGCGGCGCGGCGGCCACGCGGAAGGACGTCGACCGCTACGAGAAGCGGCTCAGGCGGCGCGGCCTGCTCACGAACCTCGTCGTGCTGCTCCTCGTCGGCGGGCTCGGCTACGGGGGCTGGCTCGCCTGGGAGCGCTACCGCGCCGTGCCCGAGGTGCCGACGACCGAGAGCGAGCCGAACGACCTCAGCGAGCAGGCGGATCCGCTGCCCCTCGAGGCGACCGTGCGCGGCTACCTCGGCAAGCGCCAGAGCCGCGAAGTCGGCGACGTCGACCTCTACCGGATCAGCAACCCCTCCCGGGCGCGGCGGGAGCTCCGCGTGGAGGTGGGCGCGCTGCCGAACATCGACGTGATGATCGACGTCGTGCGCGCCGACCAGACCTCGCCCGTGCTCAGCGCGGACAGCGGCGGCGTCGGCGTCCCCGAGCGCATCCCGAACTTCCCCGTGAGCGAGCCCGAGTACCTGCTCCGCGTGCGGGAGCGCTGGATCACGGGCGAGCTGCCCACGGAGAACGTCTCCGACGAGTACACGATCCGCTACGAGCTGGTGGAGCCCGAGGAGGGCTGGGAGAGCGAGGTGAACGACTCGCTCGAGCTCGCCGACGCGCTCCCCGGCGGGCCCGTGGAGCGCCGCGGCTACATCGGCTGGGCGGGCGACGAGGACGTGTACTGCTTCGAGGAGGACGGGCCGCCGCTCGAGGTCGCCTTGAGCGGGGTGGACGGGCTCGACCTGGTGCTTCGCGCCGTGGACCGGGTGCGCGCGCGGAGCACGAAGGCGAACGACGGCGGCGTCGGGGAGGGCGAGCGCGTGGTGCTCGAGCAGGTGCAGCGGGACCGGACCTGCGTGACGGTCTCGGCCGACGAGCCGCCGCCGGACGAGGAGCGGCTCCGGGCGAACCCGCGGGTGGCCTACACGCTCAGCGTGCGTCCGCCGTCCGAGGGCGAAGGCGATGGGGCGAGCGAGGGCGGGCCGAGCGAGGAGGCGCCGTGAGGGGAGGGCGCGTGCTCCTCGCCCTCGCGCTCGGAGTGGGAGTGTCCGCGGCGGCGGCCCTCGTGCGGGCCCGGCCCGTGCCGACCGGGCGCTACGTGGAGATCCCCTTCGGGGTCGCGACCGACCACCCCTGGCGCACGGGCGGCGGCGACCCGCGCCGCACCGGGCGGCTCCGCGGCCTGGCGCCGAGCGAGGCGCCCACCCGGCAGTGGGAGGCGGCGAACATCGGGAGCGGCCAGCGGGTCCGCACGCCGACCGTGGCGCGCGACGGGACGGTCTTCGTCGGGAGCCAGAGCGGCCTGTCCATGGTCGGCCCCGACGGGGCGCAGCGCTGGGCCCTCCAGGTGGGGCTCGCGAGCGGGACGCCCTCCTTCACTCCGGACGGCAAGGTCGTGCTCGGCGCGCAGGGCGGGCGGCTGCTCTTCGTGGGCGGGCCGCGCTCGCGGGCCGAGGCGGAGGTCGGCGCGCTGGTGGTCGGCTCGCCCCTCGCCCTCGACGACGGCTCGGTGGTCGTGCCCACCGGGGACCCGCAGCTCCTCCGGGTGGACGGCGAGGGGCGCCGGGTCTTCGAGACGCGGCTCCCGGGGCCGGCGCGGAGCCAGGCGGCGCTCGCGGGGGGGTCGATCGTCGTCGCGGCCGGGGAGGGGCTCCACTGGTTCGGCCTCGAGGGAGCGCTCGAGCGGAGCGTGGACCTCGGGGAGCCCGTGGTGCTCGGCCCGGTGGTCACGGACACGGGCGACGTGCTCGCGCTGAGCCGCGGCGGCGTGCTCCACCGGGTGGGGCTGGCGGGCGGCCACGATCGCAGCGAGCTCGACGTGCGGCCGGCGCCGACCAGCGCGCTGGCCCTCGCGCCCGACGGGTCGCTCCGCTTCGGCACGCTCGACGCGGGGCTGCTCTGCGTGGAGCCGGACGGAAGCGAGCGCTGGCGCCTCGACGACCACGGCCCGATGGCCGGCGAGCTCTCCGTCGACGCGGGCGGGACGACGCTCGTCGTCAGCGGGCGGCGCGAGCTCCTCGCCGTGGCCGCCGATGGGCGCGTGCGCTGGTCCGTCTCCGTGGGGCGGCGCACCTTCGCCGCGCCCGTCCTCGGCGCCGACGGCACGATCTACGTCGCCACCTTCGGCGGCTTCCTCCAGGCCTGGCGCTGAGCCCATGGCCTGGGACGACGTCTACGCCATCGTGCGCGCCATCCCGCCGGGGAAGGTGCTGAGCTACGGCGACGTGGCCCGGCGCGTGGAGCGTCCGCTCAGCCCCCGCGCCATCGGCTGGGCCCTCGCCGACTGCCCCGACGACGTCCCCTGGCAGCGCGTCGTGCGCACGGACGGGAGCATCGCGACCGACGAGAAGGCCGGCATGCGAACGGGGAGGCAGCGGAGGCTCCTCGAGAGGGAGGGCGTGGCCTTCGATGCGAAGGGCAGGGTGGCGATGAAAGCGCACCGCTGGGAGTGAGAGCCCCCCGACCTTGCGACCGGGCCGGCCGGCTGCGCTATCCCGGCGGGTACAGCTCCCGCTCTTCGAGCTCCCAGGAAGGTCCCCACGTCCAGCCCGCGGGGGGCTCGAGACGACCGTCGCGTAGAAAACGACGACACACGGTCAGCAGGTCGGCCGCACCCATCACCTCGCGCGGGTCGACGCGGAAAGGGGTGTCTGCGATGTAGAAGTGCAGAGGTCCCGGCGAGTGGTCGGGTACCGGGCTCGCGATGCGAGTTGCAGTGTGCATTTCTCCATCCATCAGGAGGAACGATGCTTCCGCCCCTTCAACGATAGACGCGGAACCTACATGGGTGAAGTCCACTTGCATCTGCACTGGAGCCCAGCTGCGGACGGCACTCAGATGCTCACGAAAAATGGGGGCACCCGAGTAGATGTGTGCCGGTTTCCAGCGCATGCAGCTGAGGAAGATTCGTCTGTTGCCGCGCACCACGAGACTTTGCACGATCATCACGCCGCGTGGCGACTGATTCGGGCTCGAGTTCGAGCTGGAAGTGCGATTTCGAGCTTCGAGCCCGCTTGGACCTCGAGTCGAGCGTGTCGGGGAGCGGAAGCTGAAGCGAGCGGCAGAGGCGGTGCGGGCGGGGCGGTTCAGCCGCGGCCGACTTCGTCGCCTTCGCGCATGCGCTTCGCGGCCTCGGCGGCCCAGGAGTGGTAGGTGCCCGCCTCGATCTGCCGGCGCGCCTCGGCGACGAGCTCGCCATAGAAGCTCAGGTTGTGCTGGGTGACGAGCCGGTGGCCGAGGAGCTCGTTCGCCTTCACGAGGTGCCGCAGGTAGGCGCGCGAGAAGCGGGCGCAGACGGGGCAGCCGCATGCCTCGCTGATGGGGCCGTCGTCTTCCTTGTGCCGCGCCTGCCGCAGGTTCACGCGCCCGTCCCAGGTCAGCGCCTGGCCGTTCCGCGCGTTCCGCGTGGGCAGCACGCAGTCGAAGAGGTCCACGCCGGCGCCGATGGCCTTCAGGAGGTCGTAGGGTGTGCCCACGCCCATCAGGTAGCGGGGCTTCTGTCTCGGCAGCTCGTGCGCCATCGCGTCGAGCAGCTCGTACATGGTCTCGACGGGCTCGCCCACGCTGAAGCCGCCGAGGGCCAGGCCGTCGAAGGCCATGGGCGCCAGCTCGGCCAGGTGCGCGCGCCGCAGATCGAGGTAGGTCGCCCCCTGCACGATCCCGAAGCGCGCCTGCCCCTCGGCCGGCTCGGTCTCGAGGCAGCGCTTCGCCCAGGCGGTCGTCCGCCGCATGGCCTCCTCGACCTCGGGGCGGGCCGCGCCGCCCGGCGGGCAGACGTCGAGCACCATCGCCACGGTCGATCCCAGGAGGCGCTGCACCCGCATGGACTCCTCGGGCGTCAGCCGCTTCTCCGCGCCGTCGAGGTGCGAGCGGAAGGTCACCCCGTCGTCGTCGACCTTCCGCAGCCCGGCGAGGCTGAAGACCTGGAAGCCCCCGCTGTCCGTGAGCAGCGCGTGCTCCCAGCCCATGAAGCGCGTCACCCCGCCGCGCCGCGCGATCAGCTCGGCGCCCGGCCGCAGCCAGAGGTGGTAGGTGTTCGCGAGGATCATCCGCGCGCCCGTCGCCTCGACCTCGTCGGGCGTGAGCCCCTTCACGGTCGCGGCCGTGCCCACGGGCATGAAGGTCGGCGTCTCGACCACGGCGCGCGGCGTGGTGAAGGTCGCGCGCCGGGCATGCCCGTCCTCGGCGCGGAGCTCGAAGGCGAAGCCCTTCGTCGGCAGCGCGCCGGCGCCCACCTCGGCGCTCATCGCGACGCCTCGCTCACGCCGCGGAGGAGCATCGCGTCGCCGTAGCTGAAGAAGCGGTAGGCCGTCGCCACCGCGTGCGCGTAGGCGCGGCGCGTCGTCTCGACCCCGGCGAGGGCCATGACCAGCGCCAGGAGGGTCGAGCGCGGCAGGTGGAAGTTCGTGAGCACGTGGTCGACCACCTTCGCGCGGTAGGGCGGCTTGATGAAGAGGTCCGTGCGCCCGCTCCCGGCCCGCACGCGCCGGCCCGCGATGGCGGCGCTCTCGAGGGTGCGCACCACCGTCGTGCCCACCGCGAGGATCGGCCGGCCCTCGTCCCGGGCCGCAGCGATGGCGGCGGCGGTCGCCTCGCTCACGGCGTAGCGCTCCTCGTGCATCGGGTGCGCGTCGAGGTCGTCGTGCTTCACCGGGCGGAAGGTGCCGGGGCCGACGTGGAGCGTGACCCGCGCGAAGCGGTGGCCGGCGGCCTCCATGGCCTCGACGAGCGTTGGGCTGAAGTGGAGCCCGGCCGTGGGCGCGGCGACGGCGCCGGGCTCGCGCGCGAAGATGGTCTGGTAGCGCTCCCGATCGCTCGCCTCGGCGTCGCGGCGGATGTAGGGCGGCAGGGGCATCTCGCCGGCGGCCTCGATGGCGTCGGCGACGCTCCCGCCCGCGGCCGAGAGGGCGACCTCGAGGGTCCCGTCGTCGCGCTTGGCGAGCACCTCCGCCTCGAGCGCGCCGGCCTCGCCGAGCGTGACGGTCGTGCCGGGCTTCAGCCCCTTGGAGGCCCGGCCCATGGCATGCCAACGCTCGCGCGCGGTGTCACCGGGCGCGGAGAGCCGCTCGATGAGGAGCAGCTCCACGGCGCCCCCCGTCGGCTTCTTCCCGAAGAGCCGCGCGGGCATCACGCGCGTGTCGTTGACCACGATCAGGCTGGGCGGGAGCAGCTCCGGCAGGTCCGTGATGCGCGCGTCCCGCAGCGCCCCCGGCGCGTCGTGGGCGGCGTCGACGACGAGGAGCCGCGCTCCGTCCCGCCGCTCCAGCGGGGCCTGCGCGATGAGCTCGTCGGGCAGCTCGTAGTCGAGGTCGTCGGTCTTCACGGCGAGTCGGACGGAGGAGTCGGGGAAGGAGAGCCGGGCGGGCGGCCGGCGAGGCTCGGAGCGGAGATAGCGCAGCCCCGGCGGTGGGGCGAGCGGCGCGCCGCGGCTCCCATCTGCTATCCCCCTCGCCATGAAGGCGCTCCGCTTCACGGCCGGCCAGCTCACCATGGCCGACGTCCCCGAGCCCGCCCCGGCCCCCGGCGAGGCCCTCCTCGGCCTCCGCCTCGGCGGCGTCTGCAACACGGACCTCGAGATCGTGCGCGGCTACATGGGCTTCGAGGGCACGCTCGGCCACGAGCTCGTCGCCGACGTGCTCGCCTGCGACGCCCGGCCCGAGCTCGTCGGCCGCCGCGTCTGCGTCGACATCAACTTCGCCTGCGGCGCCTGCCCCACCTGCGCCGCCGGCGATCCGCACCACTGCCCGGAGCGCACGGTCCTCGGCATCGTCGGCCGCGACGGCGCCTTCGCGGAGCGCCTCACGGCCCCCGTCGCCAACCTCTTCCCGGTCCCCGACGCCGTCCCCGACGAGCACGCCGTCTTCGTCGAGCCCCTCGCCGCCGCCTTCGAGATCCTCGAGCAGGTCCCCATCGGCCCCGGCGATCGCGTCCTCGTCCTCGGCGACGGCAAGCTCGGGCTCCTCTGTGCCTTCGCCCTCGCCACGAGCGGCTGCGAGCTCACGGTCCTCGGCCGCCACGAGCGGAAGCTCGCCCTCGCCGCCGCCGCGGGCGCCACCGTGACGACCGCGCTCGAGGAGGCCCCGGCCTTCGACGTCGTCGTGGAGGCGACGGGCTCGCCGGCGGGTCTCCGCGAGGCCATGGACCGCGTCCGCCCGCGCGGCACCCTCGTGCTGAAGTCCACCTTCGCCGGCACGCCCGAGGTCGACACGAACCGGCTGGTCGTCGACGAGATCCGCCTCGTCGGGAGCCGCTGCGGCCCCTTCGACCGGGCCCTCGAGGCCCTCGCGAAGGGCGAGGTCGACCCCTCGCCCCTCGTGGACGCGCGCCTCCCGCTCACCGAAGGCGTCGCGGCCGTGGAGCGCGCCCGCACGCGCGGCACGCTGAAGGTGCTCCTCGACCCGATGGGCTGAGGACCGCGGCGCACCGCCCCCGCCGCCCGTATCGCCGCCCCGCTCCGCCGCCGCATCGCCGCCTCGGAGCGCGCGCCGGGCTCGGCGCCGACGCGACTCTCGGCTCCGACCATGTCTTCGTCGCCGCCCCGGAGCGCGGGCGTGACAGCTACGCGTCGGGGCTGATCCATTCCGCGATCCGTGCTAGCTCCGGCCCGGGTCGCGCGGGCGGCGTCGGCCTCCAGAAGGCAGGTGTGGACGTGAGCGAGTACGTGGTGAAGCGCGCGCTGATCTCGGTCAGCGACAAGACGGGCGTCGTCGAGTTCGCCCAGGGGCTCGCGGAGGCGGGCGTGACCATCCTCTCCACCGGCGGCACGGCCCGGGCCCTCCGCGAGGGCGGCGTCGAGGTCGTCGACGTCGCGGCCTACACGGACTCGCCCGAGGTGATGGACGGCCGGGTGAAGACCCTCCACCCGAAGATCCACGGCGGCATCCTCATGCGCGACACCGCCGAGGACCGCGCCGAGCTGAGCGAGAAGCTCGGCGGCGAGCCCATCGATCTCGTCTGCGTGAACCTCTACCCCTTCGAGCAGACCGTCGCCGGCGGCGCCGAGCACGCGACCATCATCGAGAACATCGACATCGGTGGCCCCTCCATGGTGCGGAGCGCGGCCAAGAACCACGTCCGCGTCGCCGTCGTCACGGACCCGGCCGACTACGGCGAGGTCCTCGCGGCCGTGAAGGAGGGCGGCACGAGCCTGCCCCTCCGCGCGCGCCTCGCGGCCAAGGCCTTCACGCACACGGCCGCCTACGACGGCGCCATCGCCGCCTACCTCACGGGCCTCGACGCCGAGGGCAAGCCCCTGGCCTTCCCGGGCACGCTCACGCTCCAGTTCCAGAAGGCCTACGACGTCCGCTACGGCGAGAACCCGCACCAGAAGGGCGCCTTCTACGTCGAGCGCGGCGCGCCGAAGGGCAGCCTGGCGACGGCCGAGTCGCTCGGCGCCGGCGGCAAGGAGCTCAGCTTCAACAACCTCGTCGACGTCGACGCCACCCTCGAGGCCGTGCGCGAGTTCGACCGGCCCGCCGCCGTCGTCGTGAAGCACACCAACCCCTGCGGCGTCGCCGTCGCCGACGACCTCGCGACGGCCTACGAGAAGGCCCGCGAGGCGGACGCCCAGAGCGCCTTCGGCGGCATCGTGGCCGTGAACCGCGAGATCGGCCTCGCCACGGCGGAGAAGATCGCCGAGACCTTCATCGAGTGCGTCATCGCGCCCGGCTTCGCGGACGACGCGCTCGAGCGGCTCCGCAAGAAGAAGAACCTGCGCCTCCTCGCGACCGGCGAGTGGCTCGGCGCCGACGCGCCCATGCTCCACTTCAAGCGCATCAGCGGCGGCCTGGTGGTCCAGGACCGGGACGCGACGGGCGCCGCCGAGGTGAAGGCCGCGCGCTGCGTGACCCAGCGCCAGCCCAGCGCGGACGAGCTCGCCGCCCTCGATCTCGCCTGG
>MDTG01202303.1_pt1 | contig 10382 bp, 7 predicted proteins | sample 811421 | NCBI WGS metagenome assembly MDTG01 (sample SAMN05326645, study PRJNA326480) | marine metagenome | isolation source: seawater | place: Pacific Ocean: South East | collected 2011
CGGAGCGGCCTCCGCATCCCGGTGTTTCAGTGTAGTATTGGTGGATGCTGTTGATCACGGACTGCGGTTTGAGCGTGACGCAGGCGTTGTCCAGGTAGGCCGGAGGGTTTTCTCCTTGAAGGGTCGGGAAATCATTTCTGCAGTCGTTTAGCATTCACCAGGCCTCCTGGTCGGGTAGATAATCCATGGCTGGGGCGTTGACCCCGCATGCCGGACAGGCGATGCGTTTAGGCATGGGGGAATGGCAAGTTTGGCACGAGGTTCCTACGACGACGAGGGTTTTACATCCTGCTGAAAAACAGGGGTGTGACAATTCCCCGGCCTTGTTGAGCGTGACGCTGGAGGCGTGACCGCATTCGGGGCATTCAGCCACCTTCTTTGTACGGGGGGCGCCACCACCCGACATTTCAAGCGATGCGTCAACCGCTGCTCGTGTTCGGACGTTGGTTTGATTCCCGAGCATCCGCTGTGGATACCACAGCACAAACAGCAAAAGCGGTACTGAAGGGAGGCCGGTGAGCAGGTGAACAATGAGGTAGCCGATGTTCGAATCTCCGTACGTGGCAACGTGGTGCAGGCCGGCCCAGGAGGAAACCGTGATCAGAAACACCCACGTACCGAAAAGCGCCGTCCAACCTCGAAGAGAATGCTCAGCGAGCGATGCTTCCATCACCCTTACATCCTCATGGAGATGGTTGACTTCGACGTGCAGGTCTCTTGTTTCCGCTACCGCCTTCCAGAAGAAGAAAAGGAAGAAAAACACGATGAGGAGCACGAGGGTACCGCCCATCATGTCAGCGAGTTCAAACGAAAACGGAAACGTTGGATTGTTTCGGTGGAAAAAAATCTGTGCACCGTACAAAGCGTTCCACATCACCAAGAGAGACATGGCGTGCACCCGCATCACGGGGAAGAGCATCCATGCTTGGAAAGCAAACCATCCCCAGCATATGATGGAGATCAACATTTGGAAGAATTGGAATCCGTTGATGGCTAAAATTCCATCGAGTCCGGCAATTTTTGCGTCGCCTCCGTTCCATAATTCCGTTGATATGGATCCCAAACACAGGGCGAGTGTTCCAAAAGCCACTGCGATGTAGTGTTCCTTCTTCCATTCCTCTCGAAGAAGCTTGTAATGAAACATCCACTCTTTTCGCAAGGTATTGAGGGCGTCGGCCATCGGATATTGAGAGGGAATTGGCCGAGACAGGTTCATGTCAGCCATTCGGAATGGAAGGGTGTTCGTGGCAAGGTTTGCGTCCACCTCGGCACCCGCTACCTCGGCCATGGTGTTCGCTACACTTCGCCCCTTTGAGTCCTTTCGCTTCTCCGCTCCCATTTCCTGCATCCGGAGGGTGATGGTTAAACGAGAAGTGGGGTTCCGCAGAACAGAGCCGAGATCGCATAGCCTGGTAGTGCGCGCGACTGGAAATCGCGTGGGCCCGTTCCCTCGGGAGTTCAAATCTCTCTCTCGGCGCCACAACCGCAACCTCCATGACAAGACCAACGACGGTGGGTACCATGGAGAACAATGAGCGGCCCAACCATCAACGATGGGCGGTCGTTCTGGTGTTGGCTTTCTTTTTGCACGTTTATGTTGCTTCCCAAAGCGATCTCGGATTGGATGCACACGTCCGTTTGAATGCCCTGAGCGACGGAACAACGGAAGGGCAAGAACTGACGTGGGGCCCGGCACGCATCACCGGCTCCACCAATGAAAACAAGACCGCAGTCTACGACGGCTACGTACCGCCTTGGAACACAAGCGAGTCAGCGATGAAAATCACCGCCATTTCATCGTTGGTCCTCATGGCTGCGTTCGTGTCGCTGCGTCCTCGCTATCACGCGGGCTCTGCGCGTTTTGACCTCGTTTGGGGTTCGATGTTGATGCTCAGCCCGGTGCTTTTATTTTCGACAAGTCGGGGTTATGATGAGGCGCCACTGGCCTTGTTGATGGCCCTTGGCGTCGTTGGGTTTTGGTTTCAACGCGGTGAAACACCCGCACAACAACGCCTCAACGGGGCGCTCATGGCCACCTCGCTGTTGCTCGTTATGGTCTGGAAAGGTTTCCCCCCCTTCGCATCGTTGGCTGTTTGGGTGGTGATGCTGATGATCACCGAGATTTGGGTGGCCCTGTGCAAGTCGGGTCGATACACCAACGACGGTCAATGGTTGGGAAATCCATGGACGGTCGGTGCGTGCACCTTTTGTGCGGTCTATGGGGGCGTCTTCGTCGTCGGTTTTGCCTCCTCATCGGGGACTTTTTCCACCATCGGGGAGCAACCGCTGAACTTTCTGATAGCGTCAGGGTTCGCCTTGTTCGACGCCGTCGTTTTGTACCTGCTCGTAGGATGCCTTTCGTGGCCGTTTTTCGCTCAGCGAAGGTTGGCTCTACGCTCGGCTCGAGGTCCGGGTTTTACCATGTTGGTGGTGTACATCAGTGCTGTTTTGGCGGGAATTGTTGCTTACATAGCGACCTTGTGGACGCTTGAAGCGACGCTCTGGAACATGTCGCTGGCAAAGGTCATGGTGGTGCTCGGCAACAACGGGCGTTATGCTACGATGCTGTTGATTCCCATGGTGGCGTTGCTTCGCTGGGAAGAAACCATCGAAACGAACCGAGCGATTCCAGAAACCAAAACCCTCCTTCAGGCCATCGTTTTGGTTCTCCCGTTTGTGTTGTTTTTGACCCTGGCTGGGCATCAACTCTGGTCGGAAGACGCCGGCGAAGTGCTTGCCGATTCATGGGCTTCAGGTGATGAAACCGTTCTGTTAATCGCTCCAGAATCCATGGCCATGCACCATTTGTACGTCATCAAAACCAACCTCGACCTCGACGGCTCGCAAACCATCCAAGGTCTTTGGACGACGCCAAGCGGTGCACCAACCATTCTCGACGTTCACTCGGGAAGCATTGACTTCGTCGTCGTCGCTCCCGGAGCGTCAACCGGTTTTGATACGGCGTCTTGGGACTTGGTGCATTCGCAAGAGGTCCCCGTTTCCGTTCCCGGTGGCATACAGACCGGAAGTTGGTCGTTGTACCGTTTACCAGCATGATGGATTGATTCGCGAAGCGATTATATCCGCTTGGCTGGTGGCGCAACCACTGCCACCGTGGCTTAGGGGTATAGCACCTCATTGGTAATGAGGAGGTCGCGAGTTCAAATCTCGCCGGTGGCTCCACACTCCGCTTTTCTAGGCCGTGAGGAAACAGCAGTTTTTTTGACCATTTCACCTCAATGTATAAGTGTCGATTTTCTAGATTTACCACCGAGAAGGAAACTTCTCAGATGGGATGCAGATGGAGCGCAAGCAACAACAAGACGAAGAAATGCAACGACGGGTGAAAGAATTACAACACCAGGTCGACGAACTGAAAGAATTGGTCAACACCTTGCTCAGTGTTATCGTGGAAGAGCCAGATGGCGTTCACAGCGGGGCAGCTCCAACCATTCCCGGTCAGGGAATGATGGAAGTCTGCATGTGATTAGCCCTTGATCACCGCAAGTGGATTCATTCGTGCTACCGGGCGGGCTAGGCCTGCTTGCGCCGTTAGCCGAATCACTTCATCAACATCCTTGTATGCATCCGGCGCTTCTTCCGAAAGGACGTTCGGTGTTGAGGCGTGGACGCGAACACCCTGGGCTTCAAGACTCCTTTTCAGCGCTTTTCCGTCCAACAATTTCTTTGCTTGGCTCCGGGAGAGGGCCCTCCCCGCACCGTGGCATGAAGAACCGAACGCCATGTTGCTACCGCTGGTCGGCCCCGCCATGATCCACGAACCATTACCCATGTCGCCTGGAACGATTACCGGCTGTCCGGTCGTGGCGAATTGGGCCCCTACTTCGGCATGGTCTCCTGCAAAGGCACGCGTGGCTCCTTTTCTGTGCACGCAACAAGAGCAGGACTTTCCGTGGATGACATGCGTTTCCATTTTTGCGATGTTGTGGGCGACATCGTACAGGGTTGTGGCCTCGCCGTCGATGCCCATCTCGAGTTTGAGAACCGTGCGCAATCGATCTGCGAGGACGGCTCGGTTAGCGAAAGCGAAGTTGGCTGCAGCGTTCATCGAGTCAAGGTAGGCTTGCCCCTCACGTGAGTGAACAGGGGCGGACGCCAACTGCCGGTCGGGGATGGCATAACCCCACTTGTCATTGACCCACATGCCGTCATGTTGTTTGTAGGAGGCCTCCAACTGTCGAACATGGTCCGTGCAGACCTGATGGCCCAACCCACGACTTCCGGAGTGAATCATCGCAACGACTTGGTCTTCGTAAAGACCCCAAGCGGCGGCCGTTGCATCATCCACCACGCTGCCAACGGTTTGTAATTCCAGAAAATGATTGCCGCTGCCCAAGGTTCCGAGCGACTTCATACCACGCTCCAAAGCGCGTTGCGAAAGGTCCGCCTCCTGCGTCTCCAGAAGCCCGTTGGATTCTAGAAAAGCAAGGTCAGCATGGTGGCCGTGACCCAAGTCTGCGGCTGCATGGGCACCTCTCTGCAGGATGTCCCGCAAATCAGCAGACGTGATGTCAACCCCACCTTTGCCAGAACCTCCGGCCGGTATTCGACCAGCAAGTCGCCCTGCCAGTTTTTTGAGGTTGGGGATATCGTTCACGGTGGCATCAAGGGCCATGAATCGAACACCACAATTGATGTCGAATCCTACGCCGCCGGGTGAAATAGCCCCCCCAGCGTCGCCGTACTCTGTATCGGTTGCGACGACACCTCCGATGGGAAATCCGTACCCGTAATGCCAGTCCGCCATCCCCCATGCCTCGCCGACAACACCCGGAAGCGAAGCGGTGTTCACGAGTTGTTCAGGACCCCGATCATCGGCATGACGCGCCATGTGGGCTGCGTCGGTGATCAGTCGAGCATCCACCTTCATGTGGCCGTGTGCACGGATACGCATGGTGCCGTCACCCTCGTCAACGAGGTGCTCACGCCACGCTTGGTCCATGAGAATACGCCCCAATCGCTTGGATTTGAGACTTTGCACAACCAATATTTTTCGGCACCCAATTAGCACAGCCTTGAAGGGGGGGCCCTGCTTGGAAACACCATCCAACTTGGAGGGACCATAGCATGTCGTTGCCGCCGATTGATTTGGCCGTCTTCCACAACAACGGGTATGTTCGGAAACAATGCCGGGTGACTTCGCTTTGGTTCTGGACCAGCGACAGCGAACGAGAAACTTGCGGCGATACCCCAGAGGACGAATATACCTTCATCGGTGCACCGCTCATCGAAGGTTTTGAACAGCGTGGAAAAGCCTTGAAGGACGCCATGCGCGAGGCTTTTCTTGGTTTTTTCACCGACAGGGAGCATGCCCGCATTGAACCCTATCCAGTTCTTGCCCGTTGGCGCGACGACATCCACCTGACGATCGCTTCAATTGCTGATTTCCAACCGCATGTGACATCGGGTGCCGTTCAACCGCCTGCCAACCCTCTCGCCGTGTCTCAGCCGTGCATCCGACTAACCGATGTTGACGCTGTTGGTCGATCAGGTCGGCACTTGACGACCTTTGAGATGATGGCACACCATGTGTTCAATCGGCCGGAAGAGGGTGTTGAAATCTACTGGATGGAGCAGTGTGTTGAACATTGCCACCGCATGCTCACCGAAACATTCGGTGTTGACCCTTTGGAGATCACCTACGTTGAGAACCCCTGGTGCGGGGGAGGCAACGCTGGGGCTGCTGTGGAAGTCATCGTAGGAGGTTTGGAGTTGGCTACCCTGGTGTTCATGGACATGGAAGAACATCCTGAGGGTGATGTAGAACTGAAGGGTGACCGCTACCGTACCATGCCGTTGCAAATTATTGACACCGGGTACGGACTGGAGCGCTTCTGTTGGGCCGCCGCTGGCACCCCCACGATTTACGAAGCCATCTACCCGGAGACGGTCGCTTGGTTGAAGGAATTGTCAGGCTTTGATAGCGTTGCAAACCGCTGGCCATCGTTGGATTTGGACAACCTGCTGAGTGAGATGTCGAGATTGAACGGCATCATGAACATTGAAGCCGGCGTTGACGGTGAGATGCTGGTCAACATCTTCCTGCAACGCCTCGAAGCGCGGGGCGTGTCGGTAACCGCCGAACAATTCTCTGCCATTACCGAACCACTGGCCAACATCTACGCGATACCTGACCACCTTCATGCCCTGTGCAACATGCTGGGAGACGGCCTTGTTCCTTCCAACGCTAAAGCGGGGTACCTTGCCCGCATGCTCGCACGTCGTGTCTTGCGAATGCGGGACGAACTCTCCGTTGATGTCTCACTCACCGACTTGGCCACCCACCATCTTGATGTGAACTTGGGCGGTCACCTGAACAAACAAACTCGCGAAGGGTTGTTGACCATTCTCGAACTTGAGGAAGAGCGCTATGCTGAGATGTTGAGAAAAGGTGGAAATGTCATCCAAACACAACTCAAATCCCTGCCCAAAGACGCTGCTGAGATTCCGGACCATCATTTGTTCACCATGAACGATTCGCACGGGCTAGCCCCTGATATGGTCATCACGCTGGCAAGAACAGCCGGTTGGGCCGCCGTTGGTCTCAGGACAGGTTTTTCCGCAGAGATGGCCGAGCGGCATGCTCGTCTGGCAAAAGAGGCAGCGAAAGCCTCCAGCACAGACGGCCACGCATTCGATGTCTCCCAGCACCCCGCAACATCGTCGCTCTATTACGAATCCGTCTATTCGCCTTCGTTTGAAGGCGAGGTTCTCGATTGCTTTGACGCTTCAGGAGCCGGACCCGATGGTACAACCCACGCAGTGGTGTTGGACGCCACGCTCTTCTATCCTGAAGGCGGTGGTCAGGAAGGCGATCGAGGTGAACTCCGGCAGGGTGAAACCACGGTCAATGTTCTTGACACACAAAAAGTCGGCGATGTCATCGTTCATTTCACCGATGCTGCTTTGCAGCCATCTCAGCCTGCAAGTGGTCAACTCAATTGGAAGCGTCGAAAGCAACTAATGGACCACCATACCGCTGTGCACATCGTTGGTGGAGCCGCTCGTCGCCTTCTTGGCCCCCATATTTTTCAAGCCGGTTCGCATTTGACCGTGGAAAGTGGACGGTTGGACATCACGCATTTCCATCGTTTAACCCGTGCGGACCTCGACGCCATGGAAGACATGGCGAATCAGGTGCTGAGCGAGGTTCGTTCAACGGAAAAATCCGAGTTGAATCGTCGCGATGCTGACCTTGCACATGGCTTTGATCTCTACCAGGGTGGGGCGCCGAAGGGCGATTCGATTCGCATTTTGAAAATCGCCGACCACGACATCCAAGCCTGTGGCGGAACACACCACGATGAACTCGGCCAGATTGGCTCCATCCGAATCGTTCGCTCATCTGCGGTCCAAGACGGTGTGGAACGCCTCCACATCGTAGCCGGGGAAGCAGCCCTTGCTTATGCAAGGGCACAAGATGAACTTGTTCGTGAGTCCAGTGAAGTGTTTGGTGTCCACGGCGATGACTTACCCAAGGCCGCTGCGCGATTCTTCAAGGAATGGAAAGAACAACGTAAATTGATCGAGCACCTCGAATCGGAAATCGTCCGACTCCGAACCTCTGGTGGCGGCGATGCGTCAAAGGATGTTGACGGCGTTCGCGTGGTGGTTATGGAAATCGATGGTGATCTCAAATCCATGACCACGATGTTGAAAGAATTGACACTCGATGGGTCTCAGCCCACGTTAGCCGTCCTCGGATCAAAGGATGGCGGCGGGAAATTGATGATCGGGGTCACGGAGAACACCATCGCCAGTGAGCGGTACAACGCAGTTGAATTGCTTCGATCGATTTCCACTCACATCCGAGGAGGCGGAGGCGGCCGTCCAACCTTCGCTCAAGGTGGCGGGTCTCACGCAGAAGGCTTGGGTGATGCGCTCGATGCGGCCCGAGAACAACTGGGCGTTTGATCAAAGAAGGCTTCTGAGCGCCTCACGATCGAAATGCGATACGGCTTGGTCGTGAGCTTGCTGCGGTTCGAACCAAGCGACTTCGGAGATCTCCTCGGTTTGGAGGGTCAATTCGTCCAGCTCACCGTCCCACGTGGCCCGATACGTGAACGATACGAACGATATTCCCTCGTCGTTGAACACGCGCTGTGTGATGACGGGCTCCACATCGTCGAGAACGATGTCCAATCCAAGTTCCTCCTGTGTTTCCCGAACACAACCGACCGCAGGGTGTTCGTTGTGGTCCATGTACCCTCCTGGAAGCGTCCAGAAGCCATGGAAATGGCCTCGCTCAACCTTTCCCATGAGAACATGGCCTGCCTTGTTGCAGACCATGACCTTTGATACCAGTCGGTGCACGGACCGGTAGATTGCATCACGAACCACGGGGTGCACGGCATTGTCAGAAGCACACCGGTCTTTCCACGCCCAGTTTTTGGGCCAGTCCATTTTTGGATACGCTTTGATGACGGTGTAGGTTTGGTCTTCAAAGCGGAGGATAAGCGTCTCTTTTTGGACAAATTCAAGGTTCATCGCTGCCACCTCTAAGGTTGTTGGAAAACGCAGTTGCTCAACGTTTTCAATACGCCCTTGTACGGGCTGTTGAGGCCCCTGGCCCTCGGCGTTGACGAGAAGCACTTTCCCGTCGTGCTCGAGGTACACGACTTCAGGAGGGTGCATGTTTAGCCCAAAGCGTCAGCCGTCATGAAGACTCGCATCCGAACCTTGTTGGCGGTCGTTAAACTTCAAATCGGTCCACACATTGGGGTCATACATGCGGTTCGAACAATTGAACGAGGGTGTTTGGGCCATGACGTATCTCATCGTTGATGAGGCCACAAAGGAAGCGGCGCTGGTTGACCCGGTTTACGATTTCATGGACAACTACACGGCGCTGCTCGACGACCAGGGCCTGAAACTCGTCTATGCGATCGCCACGCACACCCACGCCGACCACATCACGGCCTGTTTCAGCCTTCGAGAAAAATTTGGTTGCGAATACGTGATGTCCAATGAAACAGCAAGTTTGGGGGTTACCATGCACATGGATGATGAGGAGAAGATCATGCTCGGCTCAATACCGATTCAATTCCACGCCGCACCTGGCCACACCAACGATTCGATGATCGTTCACGTCCCGGGATACATGATGACCGGCGATTTCCTCTTTAACGGCGAAGGCGGTGTTGGACGGGATGATTTGCCCAGCGGACGCGTGCACATCCACTGGGATGCATTGTCCGTTCTGGATCGTTTTGAAGGTCACACCGTCGTGTGTTCGGGCCACGACCCTCCTGGCACGGAAATGATGTCTTTGGATTGGAACCGGGAAAACAACCCCATCCTTGCTATGACCTCGTTTGAGGCCTTCCGTGCATGGCAGGAGGCCACGGCAGCGAAATTGGGCGGCGTATCAAAGATCAAGACCGCCATACCCGCCAACCTGTTCGGCGAACTCCCCGAAACCATACCCTGGCTTGACTGACCTCACTTTTTCAGCGGGTTCTTCGGCGCTTTGGTGTCTTTTGGAACGGTTGGGAGGCTCTGTAAATCCTCGAACGTCAGTTGTTGACGGTTCACCGAGTCAAAGGCGGACAGCCGTTCGTCCATGCCCATTCGGACATTGAAGTCAATGCGTCCCTTGGTGCGTGTGAGGTCGTAGGAGAGGGGTTCAAGGTACGCAATGACCTGTTCTTCAAAGTCGCTACGTACCCGTTCTCCGCGCCAGGAGGCATAGCCCCAGCGGTACGAAATGCCCACGATGGCTGCACCGTAAAGCAGGGTGAGAACAACCGTGGCGAACAACACCGGGTTTCCGCCGACGTCACGCGATTCCTCGAGCAGGTTCCGACCGAGCAAGAACAGTAGACCGATTCCGACAATCGGGTTGAGCACGCCTTCAAGCCATTGATTCACGGGGACGAGTCGTCCCTTCGCTGGGTCGACAAACACCAAGTCGGCCTCGAAAGCGGTGTTCAACACAGACAGGACGGAAAGAAGCACCATGTAAAGGAAGGAAGATACGATGAGTTCAACAACCAAGGAATCAAGGTTCAGCACCCAGTGAACGATGAGCCACGCAAACAATCCCAGAAACGCCGCTTGGGGTACGTAATTGAAATGTTCAATGTGTTGCGAAAACTCGGTGAGTGATTTTCGTTGTTCGCGGGTTCCACGGTGAGGTTTGGGGATGTGGATGACTTGCCAGTGCATCAAGCGTTCGATGGTTTTCAGGCTCCAAATGAGAAAGCGTCTGCGTATCAGGAGGTACTCCATGAAAAGCATGAAAGGAAATCCGATCAGCACCAACGGTAAAGCCATGATGGCGGAAAGCGGCAAGATGAGTAACGCAGGCAACAACAGGAAGTGAGAAAGCGTGAGCGGATGGAGCATTTCGGCTTCGATCA
>MDTG01217617.1_pt1 | contig 10382 bp, 17 predicted proteins | sample 811421 | NCBI WGS metagenome assembly MDTG01 (sample SAMN05326645, study PRJNA326480) | marine metagenome | isolation source: seawater | place: Pacific Ocean: South East | collected 2011
ATTTTTAATTTTCTATAAACACCATGCGGTCTTCCTGTTATTTGACATCTGTTCATAACTCTTATTTTAGCTGAATTTCTTGGCAACTTAGATAACTTTTGCTGCGCTTTAAACCTTTCCTCTAAATTGATTTTTTTATCCATTATTATCTTTTTTAGTTTTTTTCTTTTTAAAAAAAACTTATTTGACAAACTAATTCTTCGATTATTTTTATTAATTGCACTTAATTTTGCCATTCTAATTTCCTTTCTCTTTAAACGGGAAGTTAAAGTTTTTTAATAAATTTATACTGTGATCTTTATGCTTACTTTTAATTACAATAGTAATATCTAAACCTCTAATTTTATCAACCTTATCAAAGTTTACCTCTGGAAAAATTATGTGTTCTTTGACACCGAAAGTAAAATTTCCTTGTCTGTCAAAACCATTTATAGACAAGCCTCTGAAATCTTTAACTCTTGGCAAGGCTACATTTACTAGTCTATCTACAAACTCATACATTCTATTTTTCCTAAGTGTTACTTTAATGCCTGAATTAGTATTTTTTCTAGTTTTAAAGTTTGCGATTGATTTTTTAAATTTTGTGATCACAGGTTTTTGGCCAGCTATTTTCGATAAATCCTCTAGACATGTTTTTAATATTTTAGAGTCGTTACCATCCAATCCTAAACCCATGTTTATTACAATTTTTTTCATTTCTGGCACCATATAAGGATTTTTAAGATTGTATTTTTGTTTAATACTTGGCTTAATTTCTTTAACAAATAAATCTTTTAATCTTGGGACCATTATTTTTTAACCTCTGTTTTCTTACTTTTTTTACTATCAATTGTCTTTAAATTTGAAATATTTATAAAGTTTTCTTTATCAAAAATACCACCTTTTTTTTCTTTAGTAGTTTTGACATGTTTTTTTATTATATTGAAACCTTTTACTTTTGCTCTATTGTTTGATCTATCAATTTCTATTACTTCACCCTCTTTATTTTTGTCTTTTCCAGCTAAAATTTTAACCATATATCCCTTTGCTATCATTTATAAAACCTCCGGTGCTAAGGATATTATTTTCATCTGACCCTTGTTTCTTAATTCTCTTGTGACAGGTCCAAAAATTCTTGTCCCTATTGGTTCACCTTTATCATCTGTCAAAACTGCAGCATTATTGTCAAATCTTACCTTTGATCCATCATTTCTATGAATCCCTTTTTTAACCCTTACAACTACTGCTTTGTGTACTGAACCCTTTTTAACTTTTCCTTTTGGTATAGCCTCTTTGACTGCAACAACTATAATATCGCCTATACTAGCATATCTCCTCTTAGATCCACCAAGAACTTTTATACATTCAATTCTTTTTGCTCCCGTGTTATCTGCTACTAACAATTCTGTTTGTACTTGAATCATTTTCCTACCTCTAAAACCTGAAACTTTTTAGTTTTTGAAAAAGGCCTACATTCAATAATTTTGACCTTATCTCCTTTTTTAAAATTATTATTTTCATCGTGTACACTATATTTCTTTTTAGATTTAATAACTTTTTTCAAAATAGGATGCTGATATTTTCTCTCAACTAATACTGTTATTGTTTTATTGGGTTTATCACCAACAACTATACCTGATAATATTTTTTTAGGCATTTTGTTCTCCTAAAAATGTTTTTAATCTAGCGATTAATTTTTTTGTCTCTTTAATCTTAGATGTACTTTTTAGTTGACCATTTATTTTCTGAAATCTAAAATTAAGCAAATCTTTTTTAAATTTATCCACATCTTTAAGTGCTTGACTTTTTGTTAATTTTTTATCTTTTTTTTTACTCATAATTTATATTCTTCTAATAAATTTACATTTAATTGGTAGTTTTGCTGATGCTTTATAAAGTGCTTCTTTTGCTATTTGTTCAGAAACTCCATCAACTTCAAATAAAATTCTACCTGGTTTAACCCTACATGCCCAATATTCAGGCGATCCCTTGCCTTTTCCCATCCTGACTTCGGTTGGTTTCTTTGAAATTGGTATGTTTGGAAATATTCTTGTCCATACCCTGCCTTGACGTTTCATATGTCTAGTTAAAGCCACACGAGCTGCCTCTATTTGTCTTGAAATTACTCTTTCTGGCTGCAAGGCCTTTAAACCATATGCACCATAGTTCATATAGTTACATCTCGATGCGTGTCCATGAATTCTGCCTTTATGAGCTTTTCTAAATTTTGTTCTTGTTGGTTGTAGCATAATTATTTTTTATTTGTTTCTTGATTAAATTCTTTAGTAAATATTTCTCCCTTATAAATCCATACTTTTATCCCTAAAATTCCATACGTGGTTAAAGCTTCCGCTTCAGCATAATCAATATCAGCTCTTAAAGTGTGCGATGGAATACTTCCATCTCTCAACCATTCTGTTCTTGCAATTTCGTTACCTCCGAGTCTTCCACTAATTGAAACTTTAATACCTTTTGCACCCAATCTTAAGGCTGATTGCATAGCTCTCTTCATAGCCCTTCTGTAAGAAACTCTTTTAACTAGTTGTTGTGCTATATTTTCGGCTACTAAAAAACTATTAGTTTCGGGTTTTTTTACTTCTTTAATATTTAGGATTACTTCATTTATAGTGATTTTAGAAATTTTATTTTTTATTTTCTCTATATCACTACCTTTTTTACCTATAACAAATCCAGGTCTAGAGGTATAAATGGTAACAAAACATTTTTTTGTAGTTCTTTCTATCATCACTTTTGAAACCCCGGAGTTAATGACGTTTTTTTTTATAAATTCTCTAATTTTATAATCTTCTATCAAGTAATTTCCAAAATCCTTTTTTTTAGCATACCAAACAGAGTCCCAACCTCTATTTATACCGAGTCTTAAACCAACGGGATTAACTTTTTGACCCATGTTGCTCCTTAGTTTTTAATTTTGTCATCTCTGATAAAATAATAGTTATATTAGAATAAGGTTTTAAAATCGGTGCAGCTCTGCCTTTTGCTCTTGCTCTAAATCTTTTCATAACAATTTGTTTTCCGCAATAGGCCTCTTTGACAAAAAGTTTATCTATATCGTATTGATAATTATTTTCGGCATTTGCTACAGCAGAAGAAATTGTTTTTCTAATATCGTTTGAGATTCTTTTTTGAGAAAATGTTAAATCTCTTATTGCAATATTTACTTTCTTTCCAACTAGAGATTTTAAAATTGGTTTTAGTTTTTTTACACTTGATCTTATATTTTTATTAGTAGATCTTACATCTTTATTAGCGTTTTTTTTTAATTTCTCAGACATTATTTCTTAGATACCTCTTCAGCTTTTGCTTTTTTATCCGCCGGCGTATGACCAGCAAATTGTCTTGTTGGAGCAAACTCTCCAAATTTATGCCCAACCATATCTTCTGAAATAGTGATAGGAATAAATTTTTTACCATTATAAATCAAAAAACTTATTCCAACAAAGTCAGGTAATATGGTTGATTTTCTTGACCATGTTTTTATTGGTTTTCTATTCGGATCATTTTTTATTTTTTCAACTTTCTTAATTAAACTTTCTTCGACAAAAGGTCCTTTCCAAACTGCTCTAGCCATCTCTATTTACCTCTTTTTTTCTTTCTTCTTCTGATTATAAATTTGTCAGTTCTTTTGTTGTCTCTAGTTTTTAAACCTTTTGCGGATTGTCCGGTTGGTGACACAGGATGTCTACCTCCAGCAGATTTACCCTCACCCCCGCCATGTGGATGATCTACTGGGTTTTTAACAACGCCTCTGGTATGTGGTCTAATTCCAAGCCAACGAGATCTTCCGGCTTTACCAATTTTAATATTTTTTTGATCAGGATTAGACAATACGCCTATTGTTGCCATCGATCTAGAATCTATTTTTCTTATTTCTCCAGAAGTCATTTTTATAATAGTGTAATTGCCATCAATCCCTGAAATCGTAACAGATGTCCCAGCAGATCTTGCTATTTTACCACCGGCTCCAGGATTAATTTCAACGTTATGCACATTTAATCCAGCAGGTATATCCTTTAGTGGTAATGAATTTCCTATCTTAATTTCTGCGTTTGGACCATTGCAAATCATATCACCAGCTTTGATACCTTGTGGTGCTAGATAATATTTAAATTCACCATCTTCAAATTTTATTAACATAATGTGGCATGATCTATTCGGATCATATTCAATCCGTTCTACTTTAGCATTTATATCGATTTTTTTTCTATGAAAATCAATTACTCTATATTTATGCTTATGTCCCCCTCCATGATTCCTAGATGTTATTCTTCCATAATTGTTTCTACCTTTTGAGGAATTATTTGTTGAGGTTAAAGATTTGAAAGGTTTACCTTTCCATAGATCAGACCTATCTATTAGGACTGTTCCTCTAGTTGTTTTTGTGTAGGATTTGAATGTTTTTAGTGCCATAAATTAAATACCTGCTGTTAAATCAATATTTTGACCTTTCTTTAAAGTTATAATTGCTTTTTTATATCCCTTTTTTTTAACTTTTTTTCCCCTAGAAATTTTTATAGATGTTTTTTTATTTATAATATTAACTTTTGTAATATTAACCTTATAAACCCTCTCTATACTTTTTTTTACAGTATTTTTATTTGCATCAATTGGAACTTTAAAGACAACTTTATTTTGTTCTGATAAATTTGTAGATTTCTCTGTAACTACAGGAGACATAATTTTATCGTAAAGATGTATTTTATTCATTATAAATACCTCTTTTCAATATCTTTTAGAGAGGTTAATGTTAATATTAGTTTATCATATTTTATTAAATCGTATGAACTAAAATGATTAGTATCAGTAGCTTTGACATTAGGTAAATTGTTAATTGATTTAGTAATCATTTCTTTAGATTTTTTATCTAATATTATTAAACTATTAAGTGCTTCAAACTTATTTAGAATATTAAACATTTCTTTAGTTTTCTTAATTTCATTAATAAAATCCTCAATTATTATCAGCTTTTTTAAATTATTTTTTTGAGTTAGCAATGACCTTACACTAAGTTTTTTTTCGCTTTTATTCATTCTTCTTTTTTTATAATTGTTTTCACCTTTGGGACCATGTGCAACTCCACCTCCAACGAAAATTGGGGCTTTTCTACTGGCATGTCTGGCATTTCCAGTTCCTTTTTGAGAATATATTTTAGACGTTGATCCAATAATTTCATTCTTTTGTTTAGTTTTAGACTTTCGCCCTTTGTAATTTGAATTTAATTTATATAAAACTGAACTAATATTTTTTACATTAATTTTTGCAGAAAAAATCTTATCCTCAATTTCGATTGTTTGCTTCTTTCCGTCTATAGTAAATTTATCTATCTTCATTTTTTCTTATCTTGTTTTAATTTTAGTTTTTGATTTTTTTCAATTTTCTCTGATAAAGTTAATTTGTTTATATTTTTTACGGATTTTTTAACCAAAACTTGTGTATTTTTTGATCCAGGTATGGAACCCTTTAAATATAATAAACTATTATTCTCGTCAGATTTGATTATTGCAATATTTTGTATAGTTCTAATTTTATCTCCCATATGTCCAGCCATTTTTTTTCCCTTAAATACTTTTCCAGGATCTTGCCTTTGTCCGGTTGAACCATGGGATCTGTGTGAAATTGATACACCGTGAGAAGCTCTTAATCCACTAAAGTTATGTCTTTTCATAGCTCCTGCAAAACCCTTCCCAATTGTTTTAGATTTAACATCTACAAATTTGATATCCTTAAATATTTCTAATCCAAACTCGTTACCCTCTTTAAAATCATTTATATTCTCAACTCTAAATTCTTTAAGTATTTTCTTTGGTTCAGTATTTTTTTTTGCAAAATATCCTTTTTTTGATTTATTAAGCTTAGATTGTTTAATCTTAACAAATCCTATTTGTACAGCGTCGTAACCACGGTCTTGTTTATTTATAATTTGTACAACTCTACCTTTTTCAACTTTAATAACTGTTACAGGCACTGATTGACCAGAGCTTAAAAATTCTCTTGTCATACCCACTTTCGTCCCGATCAAAGCTACGTTGCCACTCATAATTATATTTTAATCTCCACGTCAACACCAGAGGCTAGATCTAGTTTCATTAATGCTTCTACAGTTTGTGGAGTTGGTTCAATAATATCTATAAGTCTTTTATGAGTTCTAGTTTCAAATTGTTCTCTACTTTTTTTATCTATATGAGGGGATCTAAGAACTGTATACCTCTCAATTTTAGTTGGAAGCGGGATTGGCCCTTTAATATTTGCGCCTGTTCTTTTAACTGTATTTACAATCTCTTCTGTAGACTGATCTAGAACTTTATTATCGTAGGCTTTTAGCTTTATTCTAATATTTTGTTTATCCATTTTAACCTGTCTTCTTTACAACTTCATCTTGAACATTTTGTGGGACTTTATCATAATGGTCAAAGAACATTGAATATTGTGCCCTACCTTGAGACATTGATCTCAGTGAATTTATATAACCAAACATATTAGCAAGGGGAACCATTGCTGTAATAACAGTTGCATTTCCTCTTTGTTCTTGTGTATTTATTTGACCTCTCCTGCTATTTAAATCTCCAATAACGTCACCCATATAGTCTTCAGGTGTAACAACTTCAACTCTCATAATAGGTTCAAGTAACTTTAAATTACCTCTAGCACATACTTCTTTAAAACATTGTCTTGAAGCTAATTCAAATGCCAAAACACTTGAGTCAACATCATGGTGTAGTCCATCTAAAATTGTAACTTTGTAATCGATTATTGGAAAACCAGCTAAGATACCCGTGTCTGCAATTGTTTCTACACCTTTTTCTACACCAGGTATAAATTCTCTAGGTATTGCCCCTCCTTTGATTTTACTTTCAATCTCTCTGCCTTTTCCTGGCTCAAGAGGTTCTATTGATAACTTAACTCTTGCAAATTGTCCGGCTCCACCACTTTGTTTTTTGTGCGTGTAATCAAATTCTGCTGGACTTAAAATTGTCTCTCTGTACGCAACTTGAGGAGCTCCAATATTTGCTTCAACTTTAAATTCTCTTTTCATCCTATCAACAATTATATCCAAATGAAGCTCACCCATGCCTTTTATTATGGTTTGACCGGACTCCTCATCAGATGAAACTCTAAATGATGGGTCTTCTTTAGCTAGTCTTCCTAGAGCTTCGCCCATTTTTTCTTGGTCGCCTTTGGTTTTCGGCTCAACTGCTATCTCAATTACTGGATCTGGAAATTCCATTGGTTCTAAAAGTACAGGATTGTTTTGATCTGATAGAGTATGACCAGTAATTGTATTTTTTAGACCTGCCAAGGCCACGATATCACCAGCATTTGCCTCTTTAATATCCTCTCTTGAATTAGCGTGCATCAATAACATTCTTCCAACTCTCTCTTCTTTGTCTTTTGAGGTATTGTATATTCCTGTTCCAGATTTTACGGTACCTGAATAAATTCTTATAAAAGTTAATGAACCCACAAATGGATCGTTAGCAACTTTAAAAGCTAACGCTGAAAAAGGTGCATTATCCTCAAAATTCATATCTATCTCTTCATCTGAATTAGGTTTAGTTCCTTTAATTGACCCTATATCTTGAGGGCTAGGCAAAAAATTTACAACTGCGTCTAGTAAAGGTTGTACTCCTTTATTTTTAAATGCAGATCCTGTTAGAACTGGAACAAAACTAAAGTTTAGACAGCCTTTTCTCACACATCTAATAAGATCATCTTGTTTGATGTCATTACCATTTAAATAGCTTTCCATTAGTTTTTCATCTTGCTCTACTGCACTTTCAACCAGTTCTTGTCTGTATTTATTCGAAATTTCAATCAAATCCTCTGGAATATCTTTTTCCTCCCAGGCAGCACCAAGATCCTCATTCTTCCAAATTATTGCTTTCATTTTTATCAAATCAACTACACCTTTTAAATCAGCTTCAATACCAACTGGTATTTGCATAACTAATGGTTTAGCACCCAATCTGTCTTTAATCATTTCTACGCATCTAAAAAAATCTGCTCCAGTTCGGTCCAACTTATTAACAAAACAAATTCTTGGTACTTTATATTTATCTGCTTGTCTCCATACTGTTTCTGACTGAGGTTCTACACCTGCCACACCATCGAATACTGCAACGGCTCCATCTAACACTTTTAATGATCTTTCTACCTCAATTGTAAAATCAACATGACCAGGAGTATCAATAATATTTATTCTGTGCTCATTCCAAAAACATGTAGTAGCAGCGGATGTAATAGTAATTCCTCTTTCTTGCTCCTGTTCCATCCAGTCCATTGTTGCAGCACCGTCGTGAACCTCACCTATTTTATGACTCTTTCCTGTATAGTATAAAATTCTTTCAGTAGTTGTTGTTTTACCAGCATCAATATGAGCCATAATACCAATGTTTCTATATTTATCTAATGTGTGAGTTCTAGGCATAATTTTACCATCTAAAATGAGCAAAAGCTTTATTGGATTCTGCCATCTTATGAGTATCTTCTTTCTTTTTAATTGCTGAACCTCTATTTTGGTAAGCATCATAAATTTCACTAAAAATTTTGTCTGACATTTTTTTGTCTTTTCTTTTACGAGATGCATCTATTAACCATCTTAAAGCTAAAGCCTGAGATCTTTTACTTTTAACCTCAACAGGCACTTGGTACGTTGCTCCACCAATTCTTCTAGATCTTACTTCAACTGTTGGTTTGATATTGTTTATAGCTTCGTTAAATATATCAATTGGTTCATCCTTAGATTTTGTTTTTATTTTATTGATAGCATCATAAACAATTTTTTCAGCTATAGTTTTTTTTCCATCATACATTATTGAATTAATGAGTTTAGGAATTATTGAAGATTTATATTTTGGGTCGACTATAGGTATCTTTTTTGGAGCTTTTTTTTTTCTAGACATATTTTATTTGCCTTTTTTAGTTCCGTAAAGTGATCTGCGTTGTTTTCTGTTTGCAACCCCTTGTGTATCTAGATTACCTCTCAATATATGATATCTTACTCCTGGGAGATCTTTTACCCTTCCACCTCTTATTAATACAACTGAGTGCTCTTGAAGATTATGCCCTTCTCCTGGAATATATGCTGTAACTTCAAAGCCATTGGATAATCTCACTCTTGCAACTTTTCTAAGTGCTGAGTTTGGTTTTTTTGGTGTAGTTGTGTAAACTTTAACGCAAACTCCTCTTTTTAAAGGTTGTTTTTCCAAAGCAGGAACTTTATTTCTTGCTAATGGTTTAATTCGTTTTTTTCTCAACAACTGGTTTATAGTAGGCATAATATTATTATTATTTTTTTTGAGAATTGACTGTCAGATAAGTATGGCAGCGTTTAGTGCAATTACACTACATTCCAACCAAAAAATATCGACAAAGTACTACACTTTTTCTATTTGTCAATTTAATATAAAATTAATGTGTTAGATAAAACTATTGATTTACTTGATCTTTTTCAGCCTCTAATTTGTCTTTCTCTGCTAAAAATTCCTGATCGTCTTTGTCAGCTCTAAGATTCCAATTGTTTTTAACAGAGCCAGTTCCGGCTGGAACTAATCTTCCTACTATAACATTTTCTTTCAAACCAGTTAACTTATCCACTTTGCCTTTAATTGCAGCATCTGTTAACACTCTTGTGGTCTCTTGGAAAGAGGCTGCAGATATAAATGACTCAGTTTGTAGCGACGCCTTTGTTATCCCCATTAAACCTCTTTCTCCAGCCGCAACTTTTTTTCCATCAGATTTAAGTTTTTCATTAATATCCATGAACCTTATCCTGTCTATAATTTCACCAGGTAGTAAATTTGAGTCTCCAGTTTCCTTTACCTCAATTTTTTTAAGCATTTGTCGTAATATTACTTCAATGTGTTTGTCGTTGATAATAACACCTTGTAATCTATATACCTCTTGGACTTGGTTTACAAAATATTCGGTTAATTCTTCTATACCTAAAATTCGTAATATGTCGTGAGGCAATGGTTGGCCATCTAATAGGTATTCACCTTTTTTAATTTTCTCACCTTGATTAAAATTAATATGTTTACCTTTTGGTATCAAATAAGATGAGGTTTCTCCATTTTCAGAATCTATGGTTACTCTTTGTTTTCCCCGAACTTCTTTACCAAATAATACTTTACCATCGTTTTCAGCAATTATGGCGCTGTCTTTAGCTTTTCTTGCTTCAAAAAGTTCAGCTACTCTTGGCAGCCCTCCAGTTATATCTTTTGTTTTAGATGTCTCTTTTGGCAGTCTAGCAATTACATCGCCTGCAAATATTTTTTGACCATCTTTTACTGACAAAATAGAATCTGGTACTAGATAGTACCTTGCTTCGTTATCGTCAGCTTTTTTAATTACATTTCCTTTTTCATCTCTTAAAGTAATTCTTG
>MDTG01334955.1_pt1 | contig 10382 bp, 13 predicted proteins | sample 811421 | NCBI WGS metagenome assembly MDTG01 (sample SAMN05326645, study PRJNA326480) | marine metagenome | isolation source: seawater | place: Pacific Ocean: South East | collected 2011
ATAAAAACTTGTTGTACAATACATTAGTAGGTTTATCTAGAAATATTTTTTTTTATGATAAATTAAAGTTACCAGATAACTTTGAAACTCGAATATATTTAATTTTCTTTCACTTTTCTATTATGATGATTATATCAAAAAATAAGCATCAAAAATTTGATCAAAAAATGTATGATAGCCTTTTTCATAATATTGAGAATAATTTAAGAGAATTAGGTTTCGGTGATGTCACAGTCAATAAAAAGATGAAGGAATTTAATCAAATTTTATACGATATTTTGCTCAAGATAAATGTAAAAAATGATACTAATAACGATTTTCAAATTAACGATAAATTAATTTTTAAGTATTTTGGCCAATTTAAAGACCCAAAAAACCCAAGTTATATAAGTTTTAAAAATTATTTTGTTAATTTTTATAAGTTTTGCTTTGAATTACCTCTCAAAAATATGGTAAGAGATGCAGTAAATTATAAAGGTTAATATGGCTGTACCAAAAAGAAAAACTTCTATCTCTAAAAAAAAAATGAGAAGATCTCATCATAAATTGTCTTCAGTAAATATCGTTGAAGATAAAAAAAGTGGTGAATATAGACTTTCTCATCACGTAGACCTTAAATCTGGTTACTACAACGGTAAAAAAATTCTAGATATTTAACAATTTATTATGTCTAAAAAAATTTCTATTGCAATAGATGCAATGGGTGGGGACAATTCTCCTAATAAAATAATCGAAGGTATTAAGATTTTTCTTGATAAAAATAATTCCAAAGACGATTATATTTTAAATATTTTTGGAAAAGAAGAAATAATAAAAAATAAATTAAAAGAATTTAATATTAAATCTGAATTAATAAATATAATCGATTCCTCAAAAGTTGTTTCTGACGAAGAAACTCCAATGACAGCTGTTAAAAATTCAAAAAATACAAGTATGTGGAATTGTATACAACATCAACTAGATGGAAAATCAGATATTAGTTTATCAGCAGGAAATACCGGTGTCTTGTTAGTAATTTCTAGAATGATTTTAAAAATGATGAATGGTGTAAGTAAACCTGCACTAGCTGGTTTATGGCCTAATCAATTTGGAATGAATGTTGTTTTAGATTTAGGGGCAAATATAGAGTGTAATGATCAAAATTTAATTGATTTTGCTGAATTAGGCTCCGCCTTGTATAAATCTTTATTCCCTGATGATAAGCCAAAAGTTTCACTTTTAAACGTTGGTTCAGAGGAAATAAAAGGTACCGAAATGTTAAAAGCAGCTTCAAAAAAATTACGTGATTTATCCAGTCCTGATAATTTTGTCTATAAAGGTTATATCGAAGGAAACAATATTATGAGTGGTGATTCTAATGTAATTATTACAGACGGCTTTACAGGAAATATTGCACTAAAAACTGCTGAAGGTACTGCAAAATTTATAACCAAAAATTTAAAAAAATCTCTAACAGAAAACATCATAACAAAACTATCTTTAGTTTTTTCTTATTTCTCTCTTAAAAAATTTAAAGATAAATTAGATCCAAGAAAATATAATGGTGCAATTTTTTTAGGTTTAAACGGACCAGTTGTCAAAAGTCATGGTGGAATTGACTCAATAGGTTTTTATCATTCAATAGATTTGTGTTATAAAATAGTAAAAGGTGATTTAATGTCACAAATTAAAAATAATTTAAAACATTTAAAAAGTGTTCAATAGAAAACTAAAAAGAATTGATTTAATAGAGAGTCTTTCTACTAAAACTGGTTTTTCCTCAAATTATTCAAAAAAAATTATTAATGATTTAATTGAAATTATTATTAAAAATATAAAGACTGGTAATTTGAATTTAAAAAATATTGGTTCATTTAAATTAATCAATAAAAAGGAACGTATAGGAAGAAATCCAAAAACAAATGAAGAATTCAAAATAACATCAAGAAAATCTATAAGTTTTTCTCCTTCCAAAAAAATATCAGATAAATTAAATGATCAGATATGAAAAAATTAATTGGAATAACAGAATTATCTAAAGTATTAAACCTAATTGATCCAAAAACTAAAAAACCACTTAATCATGTCTTAAGATATTGGGAAAAAGAATTTAAAGAAATTAAACCCCAAATAATCAATAAGAGGAGATATTATTCGTCAAAACAAGTTGAACTTATTCAAATGATTAGATTTCTACTCAAAAATAAAGGAATGACTATTTCTGGTGTGAAAACTTTACTTCAATCAAATATAAATAAACTTGACGATCATTATGTTGATAGTCTAAAAGCTAGTTATTATAAGACAATTTTAAAAAATAAAAGCTCGTTAATATTAAAAAAAATTAAAAAACTTAAAACTAATGGCAAAAAAGACTCATCTTAAAGTTCGTATGGTTCCGGAAAGTAATCCTGACAGTAAATTTATATACTATGCAAAGAAGCCTACAAAGGGTGAAAAAGCTAAAGATAAACTTAAATTAAAAAAATATAATCCGAATACTCGTAAACATGAGTTTTTTGTTGAAAAAAAGCTTCCTCCACATAGTAAGTAATTATTTTTTTTTAAAATTTCTATATTCGTAATCAATAAAAGCACTTATCATCGATTTCCAAATTTTTTTTGTAATCTTAATATCTATTTTTCTTTGTTTTGATTTTCTAGCGATGTTTTTTAAGATTATAGCTATTCTTTTTTTATCAACTATATCTTTCTTAAAATTTTTATTTTTGATTACTATATCTACAAGTTTTGTTCTTTTTTTAACAATATCCAATAATTTATTGTCTAATTTATCTAATTGTTTTCTAACTTTGAGTATATTTTTATGTACCATAGCGACAATTTAAAAATTAAAGATTAATTAATTAAATATATATTACAAATTATGTACAAAAAAGAAAAAAAAATAGATAGACTATTTTTTTATTGGTTGGTTATTTCATTATTTTTAGTTTTCTTCATTATTATAATAGGAGGATTAACGAGGCTTACCAATTCTGGTCTTTCTATTACGGAATGGGAATTATTGAAAGGGATTTTACCTCCCTTAAATAATAGTTCTTGGACAATTTATTTTGAAGAATATAAAAAAATTCCTCAATATAAATTACTTAATTTTGATATGAATTTAAATGAATTTAAAGTTATTTTCTATTGGGAATATTTTCATAGGATTTTGGCTAGATTTATAGGATTATTTTTTTTGATCCCTCTTATTTATTTTTATTTTACCAAAAAAATTAATATTAGATATTTAAAAAGCTGTTTTTTAATATTTTTATTAATAATTTTACAAGGAGTTATTGGATGGTACATGGTTAAAAGTGGATTAATAAATGACATCACCGTTAGTCATTACAGATTATCTATTCATCTATCTACTGCTGTAATTATCATTTCATCTATTTTCTGGCTTTTAATGAATGTTACAACAAATAAAAATAAAGCATTTTTTATATTATCTAATAACAATTTACCTTTTATAACTTTGATATCATTAATTTTTGTTCAAATAATTATGGGAGCTTTTGTTTCTGGATTAGATGCTGGAAAAATTTATCAAACTTGGCCTTTAATGGGAAATACTTATTTTCCAAATGATTTTATTATTATTAATTTAGTAAACATGCTAAATTTTGACAATCACTCTTTGGTACAATTTTATCATCGTAATCTAGCATATATAATAGTTATTTATATTTTTTTTCTTTCATTTCATATTTATAAAAACAAACTTACAAGCTTATATTTTCCATTAAAATTCGTATTATTTTTTTTGTTCATCCAAGCTTTATTAGGAATTTTGACGCTAATTAGTGATCTTAATATATATTTAGCTTCTGCACACCAAATCACTAGTGTGTTATTGATATTTAGCGCAATATATTTATATTATTTAAGAGCTAAATAAATTGACTTTATTACGCATTCTTTGTATTTATCGCCCATTATCATGACACCTTTTATTAAGAAAAAAGAAATAAAAAAAGATTGGTACATAATTAATGCTCAAAATGCTGCAGTAGGTAGATTAGCTGCATACATTTCCAAAGTATTAAGAGGAAAAAATAAACCAACATTTAACCCGCATATTGATAATGGGGATTTTGTTGTTGTAACTAATATTGATAAAATAAAATTTACTGGAAAAAAATTTACTAATAAAAAATATTATAGGCACACAGGACATCCAGGTGGAATTAAAGAGTCAACTCCAGCATTTTTGAAAGAAAAAAATAAAACAGAACAAATATTAAAATTAGCAGTGAAAAGAATGTTGCCGGGCGGTCCTTTGGCAAAAAAACAATTAACTAAATTAAAAATCTATAATGGTGAAAATCATCCTCATGAAGTTCAAAAACCAAAAATTATCAATTTTGAAAAACTAAATAAAAGAAATATAGTTAAATAATGGAACAAACTAATCAACCATCCGATAAAGTTAAAAAAATCAAATTAGATTTTAAAGATAGTAAATACGCAACTGGTAGAAGAAAAAGATCCATTGCAAAAGTTTGGGTAAAGAAAGGTTCAGGAAACATTCATGTTAATGGGTTAAAAATGAATGAATATTTTAAGAGACCTGTTCATCAGATTATTGTAACAAGACCTCTAGAAATTTCTGAAGTTGCCACGAATTACGATGTTAAATGCTCAGTAAAAGGAGGAGGTTTATCTGGCCAAGCAGGTGCAATAATTTTAGGTATTTCGAAGGCTTTAATATCTCATGATGAAAACTTAAAGAAAAATTTGAAAAAAGATAAACTCACCACCAGAGACTCTAGAGTAGTTGAACGTAAAAAATACGGTCATAGAAAAGCTCGTAGAAGCTTCCAGTTTTCTAAGAGATAATCATTTAAATTTAACTATTAATAAGGACAATGATATAAGAAATTATGTCTAATCATAAAATAAACGCAGCTATAATTGGTGCAACAGGATATACAGGACTAGATTTAGTCTTAATGCTATCAAAGCATCCAAATGTTAAAATTATAAATTTGTGCGCAACCAAATATTTAGGAAAAAATATTCAATTTTTTGATAAAAGAATTAAAAAAAAATTACCAAAAATCACATCCGTCGATAAAATAAACTGGAAGAATCTTGACTTAGTTTTTTTATCATTGCCAAATGGTGAGGCTCAAAAAATAATTAAAATAAAATATCATAATAATAAAGATGTTAAATTTATTGATTTATCGGCAGATTTTAGAATTACAAATCATAAAATATTTGAAAAAAATTATAAAATTAAACATAAAGCAAAAAATTTGATTAAAAAATCTTACTATTCGATACCAGAGCTAAATTTCAATAAAATTAAAAATTTTAGAATAATAGCAAATCCAGGTTGTTATCCAACTTCAATACAAATTCCTTTAATTCCATTATTAAAAAAAAACCTCTTAAAAACTAAAGATATTACTATTGACTCAAAATCTGGTTATTCAGGTGCTGGTAAAAATTTAGAAAAAAAATTTAAGCATAAAAATTTATATGCATCCACATTCGCATATAATCCAAAAAATCACAGACATGTTTGTGAGATAGAACAACAAATATCAAAATTAACGAATAAAAAAATAAAGTTTTCTTTTAACCCTTATTTATTACCTACATTTAGAGGAATTTTAACATCTATATATGTCCATACGAAAAAACCTAATACAGGACATTCATTAAGAAATATATTAGTAAAATTTTATAACAAATCAAAATTTATTAGGATTCTAAAATTAAATTCTCCTCTTGGTTCAGGGAACGTATTGAATACAAATAAATGTGAAATTTCTATTTGCGAAACAAGAATTAAAAATAAATTCATAATTTTTGCCGCTATAGATAATTTGGTAAAAGGAGCATCAGGTCAAGCAATTCAAAATATGAATCTTTTATATGATTTTCCTGAAAATCTTGGTTTAAAATGAAAAATTTTTTATTTATATTTTGTTGTGTATTATTTATAAGTTGTAGTAAACCAAAGACTGTTTTGATATGCGGAGATCATGTCTGTATAAATAAAGCAGAGGCTAATCAATATTTTGAGGAAAATCTATCTATAGAAGTAAAAATAGTTGATAAAAAGGTTAAAAAAAAAGCAAACTTAGTTGAACTTAATTTAAAAGAAAATCTTGAGGGAAACAGAGAAATACTAATTTCTTCGAAGGATAATTTAAATGAAAATATAAAAATTTTATCAAAGAAGGAAATTTCAACAATAAAAAAAAATATTAAAAACAAGCAAATAAAAAAAAAAATAGTTAGAAAAAAATCTAAACCAGAAAAAAAAAGAACCATTTTAAAAGATGTGAATAAAAATCGAAAAGAAGTTGTAGATGTTTGCACAATATTAAAAAAGTGTAGTATTGATGAAATATCAAAGTATTTACTAAAGGAAGGAAAAAAAAGAGATTTTCCTGATATAACAGAGAGGCAATTGTAAAGTTATGAAAAAATTAAATATAGCTATTATAGGCCTTGGCAATATTGGTTGTTATTTATTTAATTATTTAAATACAAATAAAAAAATTTTAACTGAAAAAAATAACTGTGAACCAGTTATTAAATATATATCAGCTAAAAATAAGAAAAAAAAAAGATATATAAAATTTAAAAAAAAACAATGGTTAAACAACTACCTTGAAGCTACAAAATTAAAAGACGTCGATCTAATTGTTGAATTAATAGGCGGTGCAGAGGGTCCAGCTAAAAACTTAGTTTTTAGTGCTTTAAAAAATAAAAAACATGTAATAACAGCCAACAAAGCATTGATAGCTAAATATGGAGATGAGTTGGCACAAATTGCCGAAAAAAATAAAGTTAATTTAGAATTTGAAGCAGCTGTTTGTGGAGGTGTTCCAATTATAAGATCTTTAAAAGAAAGTTTGATAGCTAATAAAATATCAAAAATATATGGAATTTTAAATGGTACCTCAAATTATATTTTAAGCTGCATGGACAAACAAAATAAAACTTTTAATGAAGTTTTAGCCGATGCTAAAAAAAAGGGTTACGCAGAGGCAAATCCTACGGCTGATTTAAATGGTGATGACGTATCTTCTAAATTAAAAATTCTTTCTTCATTGTGTTTTAATTCTTTCTTGAATAATAATATCTATGTCGAAGGTATTAAAGATATAGATAAATCAGATATAAATAATGCTAATAAATTGGGGTATAAAATTAAATTATTAGGTTTTGCTGAATTATTTAATAACAAAATTTATCAAAGAGTACATCCAACTTTAATTAAAAATGACTCGTATGTTGCTGGAATAGATGGTGTTCTTAATGCAGTGATCGTTGAAGGAAATCCAGTTGGTCAGAGCATAATTCAAGGCGAGGGCGCTGGCCCAGCAGCAACAACATCGGCATTGGTCTCTGATATTTCTTCAATTTTAAGAGGAAATATAAAATTTCCATTTTCTTTATCTGGAAAAGAAAGAAAAAAACTAAAATTTGCAAATATTCATGAGAGATTTTTTTCTGCATATATACGATTTGAGGTTATTGATAAACCAGGCGTTTTATCAATTATAACAAATATTTTTTCGAAGAATAAAGTTTCAATAAAAAGATTAGTGCAAAACCCTAATAAAAATAGAAAATCTTCTTCTATTATAATTATAACTCATAATTCAAAAGATAAATTCTTAATTAAAGTTCTCAAAGAAGTTTCAAAAAAAAATTTTATCAAGCGTAAACCTAAATTAATTAGAATTGATGAAAATTGATGTCTATTGAAAAAAAATTTTTAAAATTATTTATTAAAGTCACTGAAAAAGCCGCAATAGGAGCATCTAAATACATTGGTAAAAAAGATAAAATAGCAGCAGATAAAGGCGCCGTTGATCCAATGAGAAGAGAGTTAAATAAAATTAATATGGAAGGGACAGTGGTTATTGGTGAAGGTGAGATGGATGAGGCTCCAATGTTATATATTGGCGAAAAACTTGGCACGCTTAACGGTCCCAAATTTGATATAGCCGTTGATCCTCTTGAAGGAACAAAATTTACTGCAAATGGCCAACCTAACGCGTTTTCTGTTTTGGCTATTTCAGAGAAAGGCGGCTTGCTATCAGCTCCTGATGCTTACATGGAAAAAATTGTTATTGGGTCTAATTTACCAAAAAATTTAATGGATATTGATAATGGCGTTGAAAAGAACATCAAACTATTATCAGAAGCAAAGGGCAAGAAAATATCTGAATTAAAAGCTTGTGTATTAAAGAGGCCTAGACATAACAATATAGTAAAAGATCTAGAGAAATTGAAAGTAAAAATAAATTATATAACCGATGGAGATATTGCAGGTGCACTAAGTGTTATTGGAGACAATCCAAAGAATGATATTTATTATAGCACAGGAGGGGCGCCAGAAGGTGTTGTAGTGGCTGCTGCATTATCTTGTTATGGAGGGCAAATTCAAGGTAGATTAGTTTTGGATAATGATGAGAAATTAAGAGCAAAAAAACTTGGAATTACTAACTTTGAAAAAAAATATAATATAGATGATATGGTAAAAGGAGATGTTATCTTCTGTGCAACTGGAGTGACATCAGGAGATTTAGCTAGAGGCGTGAAAGATCTAGGTAATGAATATGAAGTAAACACTTTTGCTCTTCACAAAAGTCAAAAGTTAATAAAAACTTTCACAAACATTTATAATAAATGAACTCACTCTCTATAAGTGGAAAAAATTGGATACTTAAAAAATATAGCGAGGAAAAATCAAATTTTTTAAAAGATAATTTTTCATTAGATGAAATAACATCAAAATTACTATCAATAAGACAGATTGAAAGAAACGAGGTAAGTTCTTTTTTAAATCCATCAATTAAAAATTTTCTACCAAATCCATATAATCTAATTGATATGGAGAAATCTACACTAAGAACTGTTGAAGCTATTTACAAAAAAGAAAAAATAGGAATTTTTGGTGATTATGATGTTGATGGAGCTACTTCCACAGCGTTATTAGGAAATTATTTCTCAGAATTAAATTTAAAATATGAAATTTATATTCCAGATCGTAAAAACGAAGGATACGGACCATCTATAAAAAGTTTTAAAGAATTAATTGATAAGAAAGTTCAATTAATTTATACTGTAGATTGTGGCACTCTTTCATTTGAAGCAATTAATTATGCCAAAAATAATAAAACAGATGTCATTGTTTTAGACCATCATCAATCAGAAATTAATTTACCTGAAGCATTTTCGATAGTAAATCCAAATCGTTTAGATGATAAATCCAATTTACAATATTTATGTGCAGCTGGTGTTTCTTTTATGTTTTTAGTATCTTTAAATAGGGAATTGAGAAACAAAAATTGGTTTATTGAAAATAATATTAAAGAACCGAATTTGATTAATTATTTAGACTTGGTTTCATTGGGAACAGTTTGTGATGTTGTTCCTCTAGTCGGACTAAACAGAGCTATTGTAAAACAAGGATTAAAAGTTTTTAAATCAAAAAAAAATTTAGGAATAAAAACTTTACTAGATATTTGTAAAATTGATACAAAACCATCAATTTATCACCTAGGATATTTACTCGGACCTAGGATAAATGCTGGTGGGAGGGTAGGTAAATGCTCGCATGGAGCAAACTTATTATTAAATAAAGATCCAAAACACTCTTTCAAATTAGCCTCAGAATTGGATCAATATAATAAAGAAAGACAAATGCTTGAAAAAGACCTATTAAAAAAAATATTGAATGAAACAAAAGATCACTTTAATGATCCCGTATTAATCATTAGTGGAAACAATTGGCATGAAGGAGTAATTGGTATAGTCGCTGCAAGGTTAAAAGATAAATTTAATAAACCAGTAATATTAATTTCCTTAAATGGCAAGATCGGAAAAGCATCAGCTAGATCAATAGTGGGTTTTGATATAGGTTCTGTAATTATTGGAGCTACCCAAAAAAAAATTCTATTAAAAGGCGGTGGGCATAAAATGGCTGGAGGTTTTTCTATTCAAATTGAAAATATAGAAACATTTAAAGATTACACATTAAAAAAATTTAAAGGAATAAATGAAGATTTAAAAAGTGTAAAACCATTATTATTAGATAGTATCATTGCGCCATCTGCTGTTAATATAGAATTTTATAATAAAGTTGAATTATTATCTCCTTTTGGCTCAGGCAATCCAGAACCAAAATTTATTATTGAGAATGTAAAAACAATTAATGGAAAAGTTGTAGGTGAAAAACATATTAAATCTGTTTTGATAGGTGAAGATGGTACTACTATAAAATCTATAGCCTTCAACGCTGCAGAGAACCTTCTAGGCAGCTATCTTTTAAAAAAGAATAATAAATCATTTAATATTGCTGGAAAATTATCCCTAAATGAGTGGAAAGGGCAATCAAATGTAGAGTTTATTAT
>MDTG01051304.1_pt1 | contig 10381 bp, 8 predicted proteins | sample 811421 | NCBI WGS metagenome assembly MDTG01 (sample SAMN05326645, study PRJNA326480) | marine metagenome | isolation source: seawater | place: Pacific Ocean: South East | collected 2011
TTGCAGAATATGGCATGGTCAATGGAGAAACTAGACAGGCAGGGGAAAGCCTGCGTACAGCATTAGATTCGTGGGCGAGAGCCCTATCCGAGGTAGACGAGATGGATGAGGAGATGTTCCTCTCCTTCGGCGCAGGGCTCTCCCTTAGGAAAGAGCCTGAGTCGGAGAGCCGTCAAATACAGGAGATGATGGAAATCGCTGGATTGCGCGAGGAGTCGTCCAAGAGGCGCTGGAAGTCCAAGATAGACTCCGAGCGCTCGGGTGTGGAGGTTCACCCAATGCTAAAGCTGCGTGGAGAGGTGGGCAAGGTCGATTGGGAGCCGGAAGAAGGGTGGGAGGACACTTCCTTCGTCACGGGCACCCTATCAATGCTGGTTGAAGAGGGTGGGGAAGAACGCACCCAGGACGAAGAGGCGGAGGTTGACCGGTTCGAAGGATTCGAAGGATGGACAGATACTCTAATCCAACAGATTCTCTCGAAAAGAAACCTCTCCAATTTGGATGAAGATGAGAAGTGGGAGATGCTCTCCAGACACTACTTGGAGATGACTGGGGATGAATTGACGCTGGTGGTCCTTCCCGAGAAGCAGGGGTGATCTAGTTGAGAATACACGCGATTCTGGGAAAATCAAGGCTGCACCTCGCCTCTGCCATAATAGCAGTGAAATGGGAAAGGGTGATTTTGTACGGGAGCGACGAGGACGAGTTCAATAGCTTCAGGAAGGACCTAATGGGCCTAATCAGGTCTCGAATCGACCGAACAAACCAACTCTCCTTCGATCTGGTAGACAAACTCGAATTCGTCCCCATACCATCCCTTGATCGAAGGGAGAATGACATGCTTTCCATGATTGGAAGCCTACGCTCAAGGCTTCGGGAATTGGAAGGCCCAATTGACGGAAGAGACGCGCTCTTCTACTCTGGTACTAAGCCCCACCTCTTCCTATTCGTGTCAGAGAGGGGGTTTCGAAGAATAATTTCATTCAAGGGAGAGGCTCTTGAGATTCACTCTACAGAGGATGTAAACAAGGGGAAAGAAACAATGAAGATCCCGATCCCCAAATGGGACGAAGAGTCATTGCTCCGAATCCATGGTCTTTCGATTTCTGACGGGTGGATCGTTGATTCAGATACTGGTAAATCCCCCATCACAGGGGACTCAGTAACAAAGGAGCCGCCATACTCCCTGGAGCTGGATGACAGGAGCAAAAGCAAGGTCAGGATTGTTTGGAAGAAACCGGAGACACCTACCGAAAAGAAGAGATTCTGCCTCCACGTCATCAAGTACAACCAGGCCCTTGCGGGCTCTGTAATTCACGAGGTTCCAGACGAACACCTGAGTAATTGGTGCCGGAATACCAGCCTCCCTCCCACTATTGCTGAGGAATCAGCAACCGATTTCTATGAGGAGGAGTGAAGATGCCACCGAACCCCAATGAAGAGAAGCCTGTAATGCTAATCGTGATCCTCCCTCCAACAGGCTGCGTCCCTACTGCAATGGCAATTCAAGCACATATGCCGGACAAAGTCGTAATCCTCAAAACTAGATTCAGCAACCAAGAGGGACAGGAGAATTCAGGGCACGAGACTAGATTGAGATCGTGGTTGAATGGGGCAGAACATCTAACTTCAACCTTCGATGACCTGAGAGAGCCGTTCCCATTCCCAATCACTATGCCAAAGGGATACACATCTATTTCCCCAATACAAGAAGAGTGCTTAAGTTGCCATGTCGACGATATTCTCCCAATTATAGATGATAACTGCAAGAGATGGGAGGGAGAGGTCCGGGTCGACATTCTGCCAGGAGCAAAGAACCCACTAATCCCAACTCTCCTCGGCAGCCATTCTCGACCCTATTCCATATGGTATACACTAGAAGACGGAAGATCAGTAAATCTGGGTTCGGTGGAAGAAGGCGATCTCATCGCCGGCAACGCCCTATCGATTGTTGATAGGGCATGGTTGAGCGGCCATCCCGTCTATGTAGAAGAAGAGAGATTCGAACCCCCGCCTCAAGGTTTGATGGATTTGTTCGGCCACATCTCCTCAAACTTGCAACGTGACCCTCCTCGCCAGGACGAAAAAAATCTACACAGGAAGCTATTCGACCAGCCACTATCAATAGCCCCAGAAGAATTCTCCGTAGAAATGGAGAAACTTGGCTATGAAATCAGTAGAGAATTCAGAGAGATAGATTACGAGTCTTCAGGAGGTTACATGACAATATCAAAGGACAATATCTCCGAGCAATTCCATTTCGAATACCCTCCAGGATCCACGAATCCTGGAAGACCAGGATACTGGCTCGAGACATTAGTGACCTCTCTCTTGTGGAACCATTGGAAACCGGTATCTATTGTCAGGGGGGCATCTGTGATTCAACCCACAGCAGAATTGAGGCAGAGGTCTTTCGAGAGACTGTGGAGAAGGGGGTTCGACGATTTTCGCGCAGGAAGATCAGAATCCGAACATGCAAAGCAATTCCTGCTACAATGTGACAGACTCTCACTGTCACATGACTGTGAATTCGATGACTTCATCCAACATGAGATAAATTACATGAAATCACCGGGCAGGTCTGATAATCAATTATTGCGCTACATCAGACAAATAGAGATAGACACCATTATGCTGGATCGATTCGGGGTTTCTAGCTTCGACTCAAAGGTAGTAATCGGGCAGAAAGCATCCAAACGAATCGAAGAGCAAAAGGCTTGGCAGCTAGCCAGATGGATGACAGGCGGGCAGTACATCGTCGTATCATCCAACTTCCCCCCGTTGGATTTGGGGAATTATCCCAACCTGATTCACCTACAGAGGCTGATGAAAGGCAGGGCCTCCTTGCTCGACAAAGAAAGAGGCCTGCCAAACCCCACTCCAGATTTCCTAATCAAGACTAGGAGTAGAAACTGGCGAGCTGGCTCACCCCAGTCATTCCTGGCCTCGGGATTTAGAATCCGGTTTGTACCCCCATCCAGACTCACATTCTTGGACGACAATTCCCACCCCTCCCACGGGGCAATAATATGCGACAAAGCGGATCAACGGGCAGTAGTATACTCTGCAATTCGAAATGGATACATCCCTAAACAGGTCCAACCTATTCTCAAATCCTCCAAGGGCCACGATATCAGCAAATTTCTGTACGGGGTAAATCAAAAAGTAGGATTGAGGATTGTGACTTACACAATTGATGGAACCCCATACGGTACAATCTCTGTCGTCTTCTCAACGGTTCGAAGGCGTGATAAGGAGGACGTAGATCTTCCATGGAAGAGCTACAAAATCAACCTGAAGTCCCTTCAGAGGTTCATCGAAGAGTCCCGATTGGTTGGACCCCTATCCACTCACAGGATTCTATTCTTCGAGACAGAAGAAGACCTCCCGGAGTTGGACCTCCTTGACGCGATAAGGAAAATAGACGAGGAGGAATGATCCAAACACTTCACTGGTGAGACTCACCAAGACCCATGCCCGATGTAATAGGGCATGGGAGGGAGGAATCTATACTCCTTCCAAGAGAAACTGCATCCCGGCGACAGCTTCGACTGCCACCTCTGCAGCCAGAAGTCGATAGCAATGCTGAATGGCAGCGTGCTCGAGTGCTCGATATGCCTGCTGCAGATACAGGACTATGACACTACAGGACATGATCGCGTATCACTCGACGAGGAGGGACGAATGTCCGGACGAGGTCCGGGCACTAGAGGCGGACGAGCCCAAGGCTCGGAAATCCGAGCATCGGGAACCAGGAACCAACGCATGTGGAGGAGGTTGGCTTCGATCGACAGGAAAGGAAGGGGTGGCCCATCCCGTTCCAAAATTGAGTCAATAGCCATGATCAGGGAGAAGGCGGCGACGCCATCCCAAGCCAGGGTAGCACTCGATCTGCTAGACATCGGATGGCCGGACAGGGGGGCGAGCAGCGCCACCAAGGAGGCCCAGGAAATTCCAATGTGGAAGCCAGCCCATCCGAAGGGCGTCCCTTCCTCGGCTGCAGTATGCCTGCATCTGGCTGCCTACGAGTTGGGCTTCGACTCCAAGTTCGACGAGTGGGTGGAAATCTGCATGCCAGGAGTCCGGAAGTCCAAGTCATATGGATTCCGCTGTCTGAAGAGGATGCGTGCTATCCTCGGAGAGTCCAGACTAAGGAGGAAGTCGATGGACAGGGAGGCACAGAACATCCTCTCTAGGGCCAATCTTGGAGAGATAATCCCATTCGAAGTCTTGGAAATAATAGTGGATGAGTGGGATCGACTCTCAGAAAGTGATGACAATCTGAAGAACCATCCCAGGCCGGTATTGGCGGCTTTGTGCGAATTTATCTCATACAGAGAAGGATTGGTGATTCCCCCCACTGAGATTTGCGGAAGATTCAACCTCCCCTCTCCTACCTCATTTCGTGGTTGGATGGAAAAAATCACACTTCAGTCTTACTGAGTTGTTTTAGTCTTAATGAGCTGTTTTATCCACTCTTCAACCTCTTCAAAGTAGTCATCCAGGGTTTCTTCCCAATTATCTGGAAGTTTGTTACTTTCCCAACGTTGTTTGTGCTCTATGGTACTTCTATAGCTATGGCGGAGTTGCTCACATAGAGTCGTCGGATCTTCGGGTATTGCCTCCCAATCAATTATGTCTTCGATTTTCCCCCTCCTATTGTACTTCGTCTTGGTCCTAGGGTCATAGTAATACAACCGATGTGCTAACGTATTACACAGATTGTGAACCTCGAATGAATTGTTAACCACGCCACCATCTATTAGTAAAGTGCCCCATTCCATGGCTATCTGTCTCCCCAAACCCTTGAATGTGAGGGCTTGGGATCTGAATCTGGGACCGGATATTTGATCGACAATCAAGGCAAGATACAAAGGCATTTTCGGTAGGAAACCACTATGTTTGTTAACTTCCTTAAAGATAAAATCAGCAGTTGTCCCACGCCCCTCGAAATATTTGGGAACGTGCTGTGATTCGGCCTTCATAACCATCAGTTTCGAGGTCCCCATCATGCCCCTGGCTCCGCGGAAGATGGTCGGTAGGTCGCCGAAGCTCTGAGAATACTTCGATAATCCACCCAAGTGACTCTTCTCATCGTAGCTGGTAATCCACCTCAGCATCTCTTTGAGCTCTGGCTCAGAATCTGCGAAATCCTTCCAATATGAAGAATAGTGAGCCTTCCAAAAATCATCACATTCTTTGCTCGTAAGCAATTTGCCAGTGTTCGAATGAATTTCTCGCTCAAGGTGTTTTATGAATGACTCGGCCCCTTCTATTACTGCCTCGGGAACCTCTCTTCCGAGAATTGGCACTTGATTTTCATCGAGAATCACCTTCCCCCAGATAACAACCCCTCCTCCTCGCATACTCCTATCCGTGACCAAGACTGTGCAAGTGAGAGGGAAACCGAGTTTGGCATTGGTGTTTTCTGTACATCTCAACTCAATGATCCTGCCATCGAGGCTGTCGCCCCTTTGGACTAGGACGCCCTCTTCGACCTCATCCCGTTCGAGAGTAGCCTGTACGTATTCTCCAACATTAACTAGTCCGACTTCCTTCTGTTTGCAAACTTGTTTGAATGAAATCTGCCATGCCCTTGAATCCCTCCCATTCTCTTCTCGTGACTTCGGTTTTGCAAGCTCTAGTCTGTACGCCTTTCCGATATGCCTTTCCGTTGCAGCTGGGTTGACCCTATGGTGTTGGAATGCAATATTTTGACCTGCTCTTTGATACTCAAGCCTCTTCCAAAACCTCCTTTCCTCTGGTGAGTCTTTCCCGTATTTCGAGTAATGAAGACTCAACCTCAATGAAACCCAGAAAGCAACTCCTCTAAGCCTATCTAGGGAAGACTGTTCATATGGCTCATAGGGCAAAAGATCGGAGTTTTCCAAGAAAAGCGATATCCATCTTTCGAAATGTTCGACCCTTTCATCAGGAATTTCAATCGACTCATCCTTGTAATCAATGTCTGTTGCACCAATCCTTTTACCGATCTGCTCCAAGTAGTTGCAGAATTCGCCCCCTGAAACATCTACCAAATCAGCTGCCTCCGTTTTGACTGGCAACTCGCGCCGACCATGGTGCTAGCAGAAATAAAGTATCTAATCGAACCTGTTCTATTTGCGGATTATTTTCCAGATTACAGATATCAACAACCGTAGAGAATTTTTGCAAGTAATCTCTTGTTAAGCCATAGCAAACATGTCGCTTCCTCCTGCAGTCAGATTTGCAGATTTCATGATCAGTACAACCCTCATGTGCTCTCTTCCACAGTTCGGAAAATACCCCATTCCAGATTTTCATTAGCCCACCTATCGCTTCCGCAAGCAGACTCTCTTCCAGCATCTTGACTCTAGAACTACCCTGGGTTTTGACGTATTCTGCCCAAAGCCCGACACCACCATTCTTCGATGCTTCCTCCAGTCTTTCCATGGTTTTCCAAGCGCAGTCACCGACATCATATACGTACTGTTCTTCATCAAGACCCCTATTGTCCACTCTGAGGAAATCGACCAATCTGCTTCTAGACTCTGACTCCCTAGAAATCTCGCCTAGAATAGAATTCTGTGAAGCATCGACCGTTCCTTCTGGATTCTTAAGCCAATAGTCCCCCCCTCCCGGTTCACTGAAGTCATTTTGATCTTCTAGGAAATTTTGCCATCTTTCTAACCACCCTTTTTTGATATTAATGACTTTTCTTTGCTTTTCAGAGAGTGGGGGGAGGGAGAGAGCAACTCCCTCCAGATCCAGTTCTTCCCCGTCTTCCTGGTGGGTTTGGACTTCTAGTTGGTTGCACAAACTCTTCGCAATCTGAGGTTTCCAAAGCCACCATTGTCTTCCGTCTTCACGATCCTCGCTCCTAATCCAGTAACTCAGCCTTAGGCGAAGTAGGAACATTTCAGTCTCGTCTGGATCTCCATTCAGTAATCGTTTCCTGTACGTGAGATGATTTATTGTAAACCCCCTAGAAACCCAACTTTCATTTTTCAATAAACCTTTGATGAATTTGATATATGCTTCGTTGTTGTATAGGGTTCCGAGACTCTTTTTAGTTGAGTAGTTGTAGTAGGCCTCTGTATATTTGTTCCCCTCCTTGAAGTCATTTAGCATCGCCATCAGGAGATTCACTCCCTCTCCCTCGTACTCGGTCAAATGAACAGCCCCATCAATGATCATCTGTGGGGCAGCACCATCACTCCATTCAGTCTTCAGGTGTTTGGTGATCCTCCCCTTAATTTCGTGATCCTGCATTTCCTGGAGGGCCCTTCGAAGCCTATTTCTGGACTCTTCTAAAGTTCTCTTCACATCAACATCATTGCATCTCTCGATCAGATCTTCACGACCGTCAATTTGACTCTGAATTGCCGTTCTGAGTAATTCGAATGCTTCCTCTGTTCGGAGCGAAAGTATGTCGATATCATCTCCGGGAATCTCCGGGAGATCCGCGTTACGCCCTACAGCTTGGCCCCATCTCTTGCTTCTTCTGGTGACTATCACCCTTGAATTCATATCTCGCCCCAATTTCCATAGCTCTTCGAGCCACCCAACGATTGCTACGTACTCCTTTCTGACGGTCTCTTCCATAGCCTCAGATAAATCATCCCCCTCTCCCCTGTGGACCAGCGGATTCTGGAAATCTTCGAAATTGTCAATGATTACTAGTACTCTGTGATTCTTCAACTTCTCTATAGACTTCCTTCTAAGATCATCCTCGTGGTCTCTTTCGTCGGTGGATTCGAACAGGCCTACTATGCCTAACCAGATCTGACGAGCAGAGCCCCTGAGCCTATCAGCAGATGCAACGCCTCCGCGGCCTAAAGCCTCGCCGATATTCATCGATACATCCGTTGATACAATTTCCCCTCGATAAAGCGTACCTTGGTCAGAGTTTACCTTGGAAGAGAAGTATTTGTACCTCTCGAATGGCTCAATTGCCCCTTCCTTCTTGTCTATAGAATCCAGTATCACCTTATTGGATAATGCTGTTTTTCCTATTGCCCCAAATCCTTGGAATATCAGAATGTTCTGTCTATTCAGCCTATCGTAGACATCCCCCAATATGGCTTCGGATTGGACGAATCTGTCCGGACCCCAATTTAAACGGTCGAATAACTTCAGCATTTCCTCTGCCCTAGAGTGCTCGATATCGTAGTGAAGACGATTATCAAGTAATTTATCCCAATACGATACTGATTTGTTGTAGTCCCATTCTTCTTCGGGATAATCCAAAATATGCCTATAAAGAGAAGTTCTGAAGCATGCCATAGCCCATCCTTCGATAAGCTCTTCTGAATTCTCCTCTCCTGGATCAGTGGCGAAGAGCCTCAAACCATTAGTTTCATGCCCTCTGGCAGTAGCGTAGCAGCTTGCTATCCTGGCATTCTCTTCGTCACTAAGGAAGTATTTCAGAGGTCCAGCGGACTTCCTCCACTCCTGCTCCATTAGGTGAAATTGCTGCGTAATCCCTTCGGTATCTTTCCCGGTTGTAAAGATCAGATCCTCATTCTCCTGGGCGAACAGTCTCCTCAGAAGCTTGGTATTCAAAGTGCGATTATCCTTCTCAAATTTTTGTAGCCTATCTACTTCTTCTTCGCTTCCATATTTGCGAATCCTCTCCCAAACGACTTTCAAAAATGCATTCTGTTCTCCTCTGACAAAGTTAGCTAGGCCTAGTATAACCGAGTCTCCATCGTTAAACTTCTCCAGAATTTTCTCATTCCAATAGGCCCCTTTCGTGGATTCATCTCCACTACCGGTTTCCATCCTCTTGATGCCCCTAACTCTTCGATACAGCCTGACCGCTCTCTCAAGTATAGCCTCGCAATTTTCGTGATGCCCCCTGTTTCCTTCAGAGAGCCCCTCTTCTACCAAAGTATCATCCCGGGTAATGTGCTAGTCCTCAGGCAATATAAACTCGTTTGAAACTTTGATAGAAGTTTCACAGGTGAATTAGATCAAACCCCACAAAGCACGAATTACATCGGGAGTGATAGGATGTGGGTATTCACGAGATTCGGATTCATCAGTATCGTTCAGCACAATGCAGATCCGAGCATCATGCTGGTCAGGTCCCGGACCATAGAGCCGCTAGATGCGCTCTGGCCGGGTTCCGAGGTCATTGTGATGAGCCGAGCTGACTACAGGTACCGCATCTTCGTACCCAGGGAAGTGGTCTCCGAGGTAATCATGGGACTCTTGGATGGGTTGGACTATCCCAACTTCAAGTCTACTTGCACCGATGATGATGATTACCAGTTAGCGCTCGCATCTGTATGGCGGACCATGTACGGATACCAGGAAAGGGCAGGTGATTGCCGATGAGGGACCATGGACTGGAGGATCGGGTGCAAGGTGCCCTCGATGCCGGGTCCTCGGTGTGGGTGGTCGGGGACATCCACGGCTACTGCGAGACATTCGAGGCACTATTGGGGAGGCTCAATCTATCCGATGGCGACATGGTGGTCTGCCTGGGCGACCTGATAGACAGGGGGCCAGACAGCCTGGGGGTGTTGAGGATGGTTAGGGACCGTCCGGAGGTATCCTCGATAAGGGGGAACCACGACGAGATGCTTCGGCTCTCCCTTTCCCCCAAGCACGGCGGGATGATGAAGTCGTGGATGAAGTACGGGGGGCAGCAGACCCTGCAGTCAATGCCAGGTGACGAGGAGGAGAGGTTGGAGGAAGCACGTGGATGGGTCGGCTTCGTGGAGTCCCTGCCCACCCAGCTAGTACTCAGGGATTTCAGGCTGGCCCATGCCGGATACGTGGAGGGGAAGGAGCTGGACACGCAGAGCAACCAGGACCTCATGTGGTCGCGGGGCATCTTCGAGCAGAGCACGCCTCTGGACGAGGAGAGGCAGATCCTGGTCGGGCACACGACTACGCAGGCCCTCAATGGGGACGACTCAGATGGGATATGGGAGTCACAAGTACCCCTCCTCGACGGTCGCCCATCAGTGATCGGAATTGACACCGGCATCTACCACCCACCCGGGAAGAATCCCAGGCTGACTGCTGTGAACCTCGCTGATGGGACGCTGATAGTCCAGCAAAGGATAGAGGACAGTTACGTTGAAATCACCCCCTGAGGACAGATGGTCGTGCCGGACTCAATCTAGAGAAACACCGATCATGAGCCGAGATACCGAGCGAAGAAGAGATGCCAGAGAATACGTCAGGGAATTGCTAGACTGCATTCCACTCCTCAGGGAGCTCCTGGAGTCCCTCCTGAGGGAGAGGAGGGAGGAGGAGATTTGGGACGAGGAGTGGGGACTGCAGAAGGAGCAGTACGAGGAGGATGTTGCCGATGCTAAATTCAAACGCGACTTCATTGACGATTGGGGATAGAGATTCACCCGTGACCTAGCGGATGGCTCACAAA
>MDTG01162542.1_pt1 | contig 10381 bp, 14 predicted proteins | sample 811421 | NCBI WGS metagenome assembly MDTG01 (sample SAMN05326645, study PRJNA326480) | marine metagenome | isolation source: seawater | place: Pacific Ocean: South East | collected 2011
GTCAACAATTGTGACGTTCATCAAAATTAAATAGAGCCTTTTGTCGAAGGTATTGAGTTTTTAATTCTTTTATCTATTGCTAAAGCATCCTTTAGTGATCTTGCCAATCCTTTGTAACAAGACTCGACTTTGTGGTGACTATTATCACCGTAAATATTCTCAATATGCAAAGTTACTCCTGCAGATTGCGAAAATGCTTGGAACCACTCTTTAAAAAGTTCAGTATCCATTTCTCCTAATTTCTCGACAGACAAATCAACTTTCCAAATTAAATAAGGTCTATTTGATACATCAATAGAAACCCGACTTAAAGTTTCGTCCATTGGGATCATTGTTGAAGCATATCTTGTAATTCCTTTTCGATTACCTGCGGCTTTTTTTATTGCTTCGCCAATAGCTATGCCTGTATCCTCAGTAGTATGGTGTAAATCAATATGGGTGTCGCCTTTAGCTTTAACCTCAAGATCAATTAGAGAGTGCTTTGATAGTTGCTCTAACATATGATCCAAAAAACCTATTCCAGTTTTAATTTTATATTTTCCTTTGCCATCTAAATTAACCGCGACAGAAATACTGGTTTCTTTTGTTTTTCTAGTAATTTTTGCTTTTCTATTCATAAACTAAGCTGATTAACCTCTGATATATATTTAAATGCCCATTTTATCAATAAATCACTATTGAAGATCTGAGATTAATCTCCACATATAATATCATGAATACAGCTGAAAAATGGCATGGAACTACAATCGTGTTACTTAGAAAAAACGGAGAAACTGTAGTTGCCGGAGATGGGCAAGTCAGTCTTGGTAATACGGTTCTGAAAAGTAAAGCAAAAAAAGTTAGAAAGATCGATAGCAGAGGAGTAATTGCAGGATTTGCTGGATCTACAGCTGACGCTTTGACTTTATTTGAGAGACTTGAAGCAAAATTAGAAAAGCATGCTGGAAATTTACAGAGAGCGGCGGTTGAGCTAGCAAAAGACTGGAGAAGTGACAAATTTTTGAGGAGATTAGAAGCGCTGATGGCAGTAGCAGACAAAAAACATAGTTTTATAATTTCTGGAACAGGTGATGTTTTGGAGCCAGAGGATGGAATTATTGGAATAGGTTCAGGGGGTAACTATGCCTTAGCTGCAGCAAAGGTTTTAATTGAAACAGATTTGAAAGCTGAAGATATTGCAAGAAAATCTATAAAAGTCGCGTCAGATATTTGTGTTTTTACTAATAATAACATTACTGTAGAGAAAGTTTAAAATGATTAAATCAAACAAAATAACAAATTTAAATGTCATAAAAAATAAAACTAAAGATAACTCGAGAGTAAGTGCTTTATCTCCGAGAGAAATCGTTTCTGAATTAGATAGATACGTAATTGGACAAAAAGAGGCTAAAAAGGCAGTTGCCGTAGCATTAAGAAACAGGTGGAGAAGGCAAGCACTTTCAGATGAAATGAAAGACGAAGTTCTGCCAAAGAATATACTTATGATCGGACCAACTGGTGTTGGGAAAACTGAAATTTCAAGAAGATTATCTAAATTAGCAGAGGCCCCTTTTATAAAAGTAGAGGCTACAAGATTTACTGAAGTAGGTTACGTAGGTAGAGATGTTGAGCAAATTATAAGAGACTTAATTGAGATTGCTATCGCAATGGAAAGAGAGAAAAAAAGAAAAGAAGTGAAAGCTAAAGCAGAATTAAAAGCTGAAGAAAAAGTTCTAGACGCTTTAGTGGGAAACAAAGCCAGTGTAGCTACAAGAGAGAGTTTTAGAAAAAGATTAAGAAATGGAGACCTTGATAATAATGAAATAGAAATTGAAGTTCAGAATGCATCTGCCGGCCTACAGAGTTTTGAAATCCCTGGTATGCCAGGAGGAAATGTTGGAATGGTAAATCTTGGGGATATTCTTGGAAAATCAATGGGAAATAAAAAGGGTAAGAAAAAAAAGATGACCGTTAAAGAATCACACGATATTTTAGTTGCCCAAGAATCGGATAAAATGATTGAGGAGGACAAAATAATTAAAGAAGCAAAAAAAACAACAGAAGAAAATGGCATAGTTTTTTTAGATGAAATAGATAAAGTGTCTGCTAGAAGTGACAGAGTTGGTGGTGATGTATCTAGAGAAGGTGTTCAAAGAGATTTATTGCCTTTGATAGAGGGGACAACAGTTAGCACAAAACATGGGCCAATAAAGACTGATCACATTCTTTTTATTGCTTCTGGTGCTTTTCAATTGGCAAAACCTTCCGATCTTTTGCCAGAATTACAAGGAAGATTGCCAATAAGGGTTGAGCTTAATGCTCTTAATGAGGAAGATTTTAAAAGAATTCTTAAAGAACCGGATAATAGTTTAATAAAACAATATAAAGAACTCCTAAAAACTGAAAATGTAAATCTTGAATTTACAGATGATGGAATAGATATGTTGGCTAAAATTTCAGCTGAAGTAAATTCTTCAGTAGAAAATATTGGAGCAAGAAGACTTCATACAATTATTGAAAAGGTCTTGGATGACATCAGTTTTAATGCAACAGATAAAGCGGGAGAAACAATTACGGTTGACAAAAATTATGTTAACAATAACCTTGGTAATTTAGTTAAAGATACTGATTTATCAAAATTTATTTTATAAATTTTTCAATTTAATAAGCACCGCTCCCTCGCCGCCATCTTTGGGATTAGCTGTGGAAATTGATATAATAAATTTATTGAGCTCATTATTTGTTTTAATATATTCAGGTACTGAAAATTTTAATTTACTTAAATCTTTCGATACATAAGTATCGTTATCACTTTTAGAATGCAATCCTTTCCCAGTAATTAATATTATTTCTTTGTATTTCTTTTTTATACAAAAAGGAATTAATTCTTTAACTTTTATATTTGCTTCGTCTAGAGTAAATCCATGTAGGTCAAATTTATAACAGTTTTTTTTGAGAGTACTTAAAGAGATATCTTTTTCTTTATCGTAAATATTAGAAGGATTTTGTGTGTATTTTTCCCAAACTATTTTATCTTCTTTTGAAAGATTTTTTTTTTTATTCACCGGCTAGAAATTTCGTAGAGGCACCAATTAGGACTACTATTTCTTATATTTTTTGTGAACTTCCACACATCAGTTACAAGTTTTATTTTATCAGGATTACCTTCTATAATTTTTCCATTCTGATCTTTTTTCGATGAAATTACCTCAGCAACAAATTTTACAGTGGCAAAAAGATCATCCTTAATTTTTTCATATTTTTCTACACTAGACTCTTTTATGCCAATGAAAGTGAAATCTGACTTTATATTATCTTTATTTCTTGCTTCTATAGCTTCAAAAAAGTTCTTTGCCATGCCTGAAGTTAGAAGTGTTTTAAGTTTTTTATTTTCACCTTTAGCAAAAGAAGTAAGAATTGTTTCATAAGCTATTTCAGCACCTTTTAAGAATTCTTTTTTATCTTTTCCCTCTAATGTTTCATGATTTTGCTTTACTGATTTAACCTCGTTTTTAGGAAGGTTAAATTTTCTTTCAGAGAATGTTGGATAAATCTTGGACTCATGCCCAGTTTTTCTTCCTAGAATACTTCTTAATCGCAAAATTATAAATCCAGCGATCATACCTAATAAAATAATATCTATATAGCCAAAATTGTTACTCATAGTTTGATAAATATACATTAATATTATAATTTTGTATCAGACAAATGAACCCATTTTTTTTAATATTTATTGGTTTGCCAGTATTTGAAGTTTTTCTATTGATTAAAATAGGGGCAAAAATTGGAGCTTTGAACACTATCTTGATAATTTTCGTCACAGCTATCATTGGAATATATTTCGCAAAAATAGAAGGCGTAAAAACTTTAAAAAGAGGTATTTCAAATCTATATGAAAATAAAACTCCTATTTACGAAATAATTTCTGGAGCTTCTATTGCATTCGCGGCGCTCCTCCTTATCATACCAGGATTTTTGTCAGATACCCTAGGCTTTATGATTTTAGTTCCACTTACAAGAAAACTGCTAATTAACCTTTTGATAAAGAAAAAATATAAACAAGCTAAAAGCGATAAAAATAAAATTCTTGATGGAGAAATTATTGAAGAAAAAAAAGATGAATTATAAAATAATAGGAAAATATATAAATGAATTAGACTTTAACATACCAGATCCAAAGACTTTTTTTTCTTTAACTAAAGATATTTCAAATTACAAAATAAATATAGATATAAAAAGCAATCAAATAGAAAAAAAAATTATTAATGTCAAAACTGCCTTGAAACTAATTCCCATAAAAGAAAATCTTCAAAAAATTGACACAAAAATTGTTTTTTCAACAATAATTGAAATTTCTGATAAAGTGGATAAAAAAGAAATAGAAAAGATAATTCTAGTAAAAGTGCCAACAGAAATTTATCCTCAACTAAGAGAAATCTTTATTTATGTTTTTGAAAATTCAGGATTTAAAGAAGTAAAAATTAGCAAGGCAGTAGATTTTCAAAAACTTTTCGATCTTAGAAAAATTCAGTAAAAATTTTTTTTTATTTCAGATTTAAGGAATTCTTTATGTAATTTTGACTCATTTTCAGAAATTTCTATAACGTTTTTATTATATAAAATATTATTATTTAAAGAATTAGATTTATCTTGACTTGAGGAAGATAAATTAAACTTGGGTTCTTTTGCGTCTAAAAGATTGATATATACTTCTCGTAATAATTCACAATCTAATAATGCATTATGTTTTTTTCGTCTGGTCAAATCAATATTGAATCTTCTACATAATGCATCTAAAGAATTAGAAGTTCCTGGGAACCTATTTCTAGCAACATCTAAGGAATCAATAACATTTGAGCCATCAACTAATCCTTTTTTTAATAAAGAAAGTTCGTTATTTAAAAAACCTAAATCAAACATTGCGTTATGAATTATTATTTTTTTCCCCTTTATAAAATTTAAAAACTCATCTGCGATTTTATCAAATGTTTCTTTATCTTTTAAAAAATCAGTTGAAAATCCATGAATTTTATAAGCTTGATCTGGCACGTTTCGTTTGGGATTTATAATCTTATGAAAAATATTATTTGTTGGGATTAAATCTTTAGTTTCTATACAAGCGATTTCTACAATTTTATGGCCCTCATTAAAAGAAATGCCAGTAGTCTCTGTATCTAAAAATATTTCATACATAAATTTTGATTATATTTTGTAATTTTTTTTTTAAAACAGAAATACTTCTATTATTAACAACAATATGATCGCAAAACTTTGTTTTTTTTACATCTTTTAATTGATGATTGTTGAGTAAATTAAAAAAATATACGTTTCCTCCGTTTAATTTGTACCTTTTAAGTCTTAAATTTTTTTCTGATTTGATAAAAATAATTATATCAAAAAAATGCATAAGCTTACTTTCTATAAGTAGCGGAATTTCAAAAAACAAAAGCTTATTATTTTTATTTGTTTTTACAAAATGATACATTTCTTTTCTTACAAAAGGATGAATAATTTTTTCTAATTTTTTAAAAAGTTTCTTATTATTAAGAATTTTATTTTTTATTTGTAATTTTATATTTATATTTCTATCTAATTTAAACTTTTTTGCTATCATTGATCTAAATTTGGATTTTCTGTATAATTTTTTTACAATACTATCCGCACTAAATAATGGACCATTATATTTTGAAATTATTTTACTAGCAGTTGTTTTTCCAGATGCTATAGAGCCTGTTAAACCTATTTTAATCATTGGATTTTCGACTTAAGTAAATTAACTAACTCTTCATCTATTTCTGGATTTATTTTATTCCATAAGTAAAATGACTTTTGTCCTTGATAGATGAACATGTCTAGGCCGTTAAATGTTTTAATTTTGCTTTCTTTAAGAAATTTTAAAGTTTTTGTTTCAAGTGGATTATAAATTGTGTCTATGTAAATCAAGCTGTCTTTTACATTATCAAATTTTATTTCAAATTCATTACCTTCTTTTAATCCCAAGCTTGTAGCATTAATTATTATATCGAATTCAGCTAATTCTCTTTTTAAATTTTTCCATTCTAAAATATTTAGAAATTTAAAATTTTTCTTTAAAAAAATAGATTTCTCATGTGTGCGATTAATTATTGAAATGTTTTGTATTTTTGATTTTCTAAGTGAAAAGATTACAGATGGTGATACTCCCCCCGCTCCAATTATTAAAGCCTTCTTGTTCTCTGCATTTGTAATTTCTTTAAGATAAGCTGCTTGAAGACCAAACACATCTGTGTTCTCACCAACCAAATTATTATTGTCATCCAAAAAAACTGTATTGACTGAATTGGTAAACTTGGCGTCATTAACTAATTGATCAATAAATCTAACTATTTTTTGTTTATAAGGTAAAGTAACGTTAATGCCATTTAACTCTTTATTCCTAATTTTTTTTACAACTTGTTCTAAATTTTTTTCTTCTGAGTTAAGTAAGGAATAACTTGCATCTATTTTATATTTTTTAAACCAATAATTATGTAAAGTTGGTGATAAAGAATGAGATACGGGGTCTCCAATAATAGCATAAGATTTTTGGTTCATAACTTTATTTATTAATATAGTTAATTATTTGTTTAATGGGTAGACCCATAATAGAATCTTTATCTCCTTTTACATATTCAAAAAGTCTCATACCGTCGGCCTCTATTTGATAAACACCGTAGGCAAGCAAGGTTTCAGTTGTAATTTTTTTTAAGTAATCTTTTAATTCACTCTCTGAGAAATTTTTCATTTTTAACTCCGAGCTGTCGGAATGGTTCCAAATCATCGCGCCATTTTTAGAGATACATGCGGAGCTTATTAAAAAATGTTTAGAGTTATTTAATCTTTTAAGTGTTTCGAGAGCTTCTTGTCTTGATTTAGGTTTATTGATTAATTGATTATCAAGTGAGATTACACTATCTGCTCCTAAAACTAATTGATCTGGATATTTATTACTAACTCTTATAGATTTGATTTCTGCTAGATTTTTTGAAATATTTAAAGGGCTAGCTCCTTCAGCTAAAAGTGAATCTTTAATTTGATCTTCGTCTACATTGGATACAACTACTTTTGATGTTATTTTATAATTGTCTAAAATTTTTTTTCTTACGCCGCTCTTGGATGCTAATATTATGTTCATCTGCTTTTCTGTATTTCGTGAATTTTTAAAATAGAAGCAGCTGTTTCTTCTACCGACTTACGTGTTACGTCAATGGTAGGCCAATTATTTTTCCTAAAAAGTTCTTTAGATTTATTTACCTCGTCTCTTATAGCCTTTATATCAGTGTACTTTGTTACATTTTGCTCACGCATAATTGCTACTCTATTCCTTCTTATATCGGCAAGCCTTTCAGGTTCTGCAAAAAGTCCGATTACACTAGTGTTTTTATTTTTTAATTTTAACACCTCTGGAATTTGTTGATCTAAAACTAGTGGAATGTTTATTGTTTTGTATCCTCTGTTAGCTAAATAAATGGATGTAGGAGTCTTGCTAGTTCTGCTTACACCAAGAAGGATAATGTCTGCACTCTCGATATCATCAAGTTTTTTTCCATCATCATGAGACATAGTAAATTGGATTGCTTCGATCCTTTTGTAGTAATCTTCATCCAATACATGTTGGGCGCTAGGTTTATGCATAGCTTTTTGGTTTAAAAGTTTAGAAAAACTTAAAATTAAATTTCCTAAAATTCCAAAACAAGGCACTTGATTATTTTCACTTTGACTGGAAATATATTTAGCTAATTTAGTTTCTACAATAGTGTATAGAATTATCGAATTTTTAACTTCTATACATTCTTTGATAATTTTATCAATTTGTTGTTCTGTTCTGACAAAGACAAACTCTTTTTTATCATATTCGAATTTATTAAATTGAGATTTTAAAGACAGAAAAATTCTATCCAAAGTTTCCCCGGTGGAGTCTGATACTAAATATACATTGTATTTTTCGTTCATATCTCTGTTAATAATTTTCTAATAAAATTGTTTTATCCATTAATAGTAATATTTAGAAAAAGTAATTAACATTTATTAACATTATCCTAACATTTTATTGCTTGTTAATATTATAATCTAACCACTGTTCATACATTTAATAAATTAAAGATTTTTTTAACTAAAATTAAATAATTTATTAAATAACTACTGTATAAAACATGTATAAATAATTATACTAGTAAATAACAATTCCTACTAGTAATTCTAAAGTAAAATAATTAAATTATATATATTAATGAACTCTTTACACAAAATTTTAATCGACAGAAACTCTTCTTGTAAATCTATATGGTTTATGAGACAAGCTGGAAGATATCTACCTGAATTCAGAAAAATTAGATCGCAAAATCCAGATTTTATTAAACTTTGTTTGAACAGTGAAATAAGTTCAAAAATTACAATGCAGCCTATTAAACGTTTTGACGTTGATTCAGCTATTATTTTTTCAGATATTTTAATGGTTCCTTATGCTTTAGGACAAGAAGTAAAATTTATTAAAAATCAAGGTCCTGAATTAAGCGATTTTAATATTAAAAGATTTCTAGATAATAATGAGAAAGATTTTATAAAAAAACTTGATCCTGTTTATAAAGCAATTGAAAAAACAAGAAAGGTTCTTGATAGAAAAAAATCTCTTATATCTTTTATTGGAGCTCCATGGACACTTATAGTTTACATGTTAGGTCTTAAAAAAAATAAAAAAAAACTCGACATTACTCAATTAGTCAAAAAAAAATATGAAATAAAATTGATACAAGATCGATTAATAAAATTTTTATGTACACATATAGAAAGGCAGATAAGCGCAGGAGCAGATGTCGTACAAATTTTTGACTCATGGGCAGGATTAATACCAATAAAAAATATAGAGAAAAATTGCTTTATTCCTAACGCAAAAATTATTGAATTTTGTAAACAAAAAAAAATACCTAATATTTGTTTTCCTAAAGGGTTAAAGAAAAACTATGAAAAATTTAATAAACTAGTTAAACCAGACGGATTAAATATAGATTACGAGCTAGACCCTCAATGGGCAAAAACTCATTTAAAGAATGTAGTATTACAGGGCGGACTTAATCCACAATTTTTATTAAAATCAGAAAAAGAAATGTTTAATAAAGCGTCAAAATATCTAAAGACTTTTAATGATGTTCCTTATATTTTTAATTTAGGCCATGGCTTACTTCCTGAAACAGAACCTGATAAAGTTAGTAAATTAATAAAATTTTATAAAAATTATAAATGAAAAAAGATCATCCAAAAATAAACTATGGTAAGACTGGAATTTTGCTTGTTAATTTAGGAACACCCGACTCTACAAATTGGTGGGATATAAGAAAATATTTAAGAGAATTTTTGTCTGATAGACGGGTTATAGAAGTTAACCCAATAGTGTGGAAAATTATTTTGAATATATTCATTTTAACTTTTAGACCATCTAAAACAGCCCATGCATATAAAAAAATCTGGCGAAAGGACACAAATGAGTCGCCTTTATTATATTTTACCAAATTGCAAGCAAGCAAACTTAACAATAAAATTTCAAGTGATAAAGTTTTAGTGGATTTTGCGATGAGATACGGTAATCCGAGCATTAAATCAAAACTATATAAGTTGCAGGAAAACGGATGTGAAAATATTGTAATTTTACCTTTATATCCTCAGTATGCTGCAGCGACAACAGCAACAGTTTGCGACGAAGTCTATAGATCTTTAATGGGAATGAGATGGCAACCAAGCTTGCAAATTATCCCTCATTATGAAAGTGAGCCTATATACATTGATGCACTAATTAATAGTATTGAAAATAAAATTAAGGAAATTAAATGGAAACCAGATTTAATTTTATCATCTTATCATGGAATACCAAAATCTTATTTTGATAAAGGTGATCCTTATCAATGTTATTGTCAAAAAACCACTAGACTAATGAAAGAAAAATTTAGCAAAATTGAAATACAAACTACTTTTCAGTCAAGGTTTGGGCCTCAAGAGTGGCTAACTCCTTATACAGATAAAACTATTGAGAGTTTGCCCGATAAAGGAGTAAAGAATTTATTAGTGATTTGCCCTGGTTTTGTTTCTGACTGTGTTGAAACATTAGAGGAAATTAATATTCAAGGCAGAGAAAGCTTTCTAAAAAATGGAGGAAAGAATTTTGATTTAATTCCTTGTTTGAATGCCCAACCAGATCATATAAAGTTGTTTGAAAAATTAGTCACTAACTATTTATAAATTAAATATGAATTTGTACTTGTTATTTAAATCCTTGCATTTAATCGCTGTTATATCATGGATGGCAGGTCTTCTATATTTACCAAGAATATTTGTTTACCATTCGGAAGCAGAACACGAATCTCAAAAAGAAGTTTTTAAAAAAATGGAAAGA
>MDTG01218896.1_pt1 | contig 10381 bp, 7 predicted proteins | sample 811421 | NCBI WGS metagenome assembly MDTG01 (sample SAMN05326645, study PRJNA326480) | marine metagenome | isolation source: seawater | place: Pacific Ocean: South East | collected 2011
AAAATCCTAAAGTTTCTAAAGAAATTAAATCAGATAATTCAATCAGAATAGCTGTAAACGCTTAAATTTTAACTTTTAATTATTATTTTCAATTATATCTGTTATTAATTTGTATATGTTCTTAAGAATTTTTTTCGTCTTAAGTTTGACAATACTGTTAATATCTTGTTCAAACGACAAGCCTATTTATGAATCATTAAAAAAAGAAGATCCTTATAAATTATACGAAGAGGGCTTGAGGGCATTTCAGGAAAATGACTTTTTTTTTGCTAGTAAAAAGTTTTCTCAAGCAGAATTAAATTTTAAGGATATTGATCTCTCAGCAAAATCAGCTGTGATGTCCTCTTATTCTTTATACGGAATAAATTTTTATGATGAAGCTTTGGAAAGCCTAAACAGATATTTAAAAACATATCCTTCAGATAAAAATGTAATTTACGCTCATTATTTAACCGCAATAATTCATTTTGAAAGAATTAGTGATGAAAAAAAAGACTTAGAACCGATTTTAGAGGCAAATAAAAAAATTGATTTTTTTTTAAAAAATTATCCAAGAACAGATTACGCAATAGATTTAAAATTTAAAAAGGATTTAATTGAAAATCAATTAGCAGCTAAAGAAATGTTTGTGGCTAGGTACTATATTTCAGTGCAAAAATGGGTTCCTGCTATTAAAAGATTAAAAATAATTGTAAATAAATATGAAAAAACAGTCTTCATAGAGGAGGCTCTACACAGGTTGGTGGAAGTTCATTATCATTTAGGTTTAAAGGGTGAAGCAAAAAAATATGCAAGCATTCTAGGATATAATTACAATTCAAGTGAGTGGTTTAAACAATCTTATAAAGTTCTAAATAAAGACTATGATTTTAATAAACTTGTAGAAGCCAATAACAATGAAAAAAATAAAAAAGGTTTTTTGAAAAAAATTATAAATATGATTAAATAATTTTGATGTTTGAAAAAGAAAAAATTATTAAAGAGTTTAAAGATAAATTAACAAAACTAAAAAAACATAATAAATTTTACTATCTTGAAGATAAACCCAAAATCTCAGATTCAGAATATGACGAACTTAAAAAAAACATATACGAATTAGAAAAAAAATATCCCTTTTTAAAAAAAATTGAGAGCGTAAGTAAAATAATTGGCACAAGTCCTTCTAATAAATTTAAAAAAGTGGAACATTTACGTCCTATGTTATCATTATCTAATGCTTTTAATAAATCTGATATGCAAGATTTTATAAAAAAGATAAATAATTTTTTAAATTCTAAGAACCAAAAGATCGAATTATTCTCGGAACCCAAAATTGATGGAATTTCTGCGACATTAATTTATGAAAAAGGAAAACTTATCAAAGGTTTATCAAGGGGAGATGGAATTATTGGGGAAGATATTTTAGAAAATTTAAAGACTATCTCAAATATACCAACAAAAATCTCTTCTAATAAATTACCCGATATATTGGAGATACGTTGTGAAATTTACATAAGCAAATCAGATTTTTCAAAAATAAAAGATAAATTTGCAAATCCTAGAAATGCAGCTGGAGGTTCTCTTAGACAAAAAGATCCTATAGAGACTTCAAAAATCCCACTTAAATATTTTGCATATGGTTTTGGAGCTATTGAGCCAATGATTTTTGATACTCAGTCTGAATTTTTAAATCAAATTCATAAGTGGGGTTTTGAAACAAATCCACTGTCTAAGACAATTTATGGAATAGAGGATATTGAAAAAAATCATTCAGAACTTGATCAAGCCAGATCTTCTCTGAACTATGATATTGATGGATTGGTATTTAAAGTGAATAATTTAAGTTTACAGAAAAGATTAGGGAACACTTCAAATTCACCAAGATGGGCAATAGCCTATAAATTTTCATCAGAAAAAGCAGATACAAAAGTAAAGGATATTATCATTCAAGTAGGAAGAACTGGAGCAATCACACCAGTAGCAAAAGTAGAACCAGTAACTGTTGGAGGGGTCGTAGTTTCTAATGCAACTTTACATAATGAAGATGAGATAAAAAGAAAGGATATAAGAATTGGCGATATCATAAAGATACAAAGAGCTGGCGATGTAATTCCACAAGTTGTTTCAGTCGATATAACAAAAAGAAATATTAATTTAAAGAAATTTAATTTTCCGACAAAATGTCTATGTGGAGCAGAAACAAAGAAAGAGATTAGTAAAAATACGAAAAAATATGATGCGGTTAGAAGATGTATAAAGGGGTATGACTGTGAATATATCGCAAAAGAAAAACTAAAACATATAGTTTCTAAGGATGCATTTAATATTGATGGCTTAGGAAAAAAAGTAATAGAACAATTTTGGGAATTAAAATTAATCAGAGAACCATCTAATATTTTTAATTTAAAATATAAAATAATTAAAGAACTTGATGGCTGGGGAGAGCTATCAATCAGTAATCTTAAAAAAGCAATTGAGAAGTCAAGAAAAATTTCTTTAGATAAATTTATTTTCTCAATTGGCATAAGACATATTGGTCAAGAAAATGCAAAAATATTAGCAGACTTTTTTAACTCAATTAATAATTTCTCTAAATTGTATGATAAAAAGAAAAGAGAAAAGATATTAAAAAATTTGTCAGATTTAGATGGTATTGGAGATACGCAAATTTTATCTATAGATAATTTTTTTTCTAATAAAACAAATTCAAGAATAATTAATGATTTAGCAAATAGATTAGTTATCACTAATTTTTCAAATAAAAATAATGATGGAAAATTTTCTAGTAAAAAACTTATGTTTACAGGGGGATTTCATAATATGAGTAGGTCTGAGGCGAAAACTATAGCTGAAAATAATGGAGGTAAAGTTCTAGGATCAATTTCAAAAAATTTAGATTATTTAATTGTAGGTGATACAAAGCCTACAAAGAAAAAAATAGATCAAGCCAGAGAACTAAATATTCAAATTATTTCAGAAAAAGAATGGAATAAAATATTAAACAGCTGAACAAGCTAATTTTAAATCTTCAACTTCTTTTTTTTTCATAAATTTTTGAAGTCTTAATTGTACTTTCCTATGATATTTATTTAACCAGCTAATTTCTCTGGAATTTAACAAATTTATATTAATTAGATTTTTGTCAATTGGAGCTAAAGTTAAATCTTCAAAATGATTATTTTTTACATAAATTAAATTTTCAATTCTTATACCAAATTTATTTTTTTCGTAGTAACCTGGTTCGTTCGATACAATCATACCCTTTTGAAATTTGACTTTATTACTTTTTGAAATTGCATGGGGTCCCTCATGAACATTTAAAAAATATCCTACTCCATGTCCAGTACCATGAGCATAATCAAGTTTGATTTGTTTTAAATATTTTCTAGCCTTTTTGTCAATTAGTGAACCTGAAGTTTTTTTATCTAAAGGATAATTTGCAACTGCAATGTGTCCCTTTAAAACTCTTGTAAAAATATTCTTAATTCTTTTATTTGAATTGTGAAGCGATATTGTTCTTGTAACATCAGTGGTCCCATAATTATACTGTCCACCAGAGTCCACAAGATAAATGTCTCCTTGACGAAGTATTCGGTTGCTTTTTTTTGATGCTTTATAGTGAATAATTGCTGCATTAGGGCCAGTTCCAGAAATAGTTGGAAAACTTAAAAATTTAAAATTTTTGTTTTTTTTTCTAAAATTTAATAATTTTTTAGCGGCGCTAATTTCAGTGATTTTTTTCTTGTTAAAGTTTTTCTTTAACCAAAATAAATATTTTGTTAATGCAACACCGTCATAAAGATGTGCTTTTTTAATATTATCAATCTCTATTTTCGCCTTTACAGCTTTTAGGAAATAAATTGAGTCATTCTTATCAATAATTCTGTTATTCCTTTTAATATTAGTTTCAAGAAATATAGAGCATGTATTTTTATCAATAATAAATTTTTTATTAGATATTCTGGATAAAATTTTATTGATAGAATCAATCTTAATAAACTTAATATTTTTAAATTTATTTTTAAAGGATGGTGTAATTTTTTTTAAATCACAAAAAAAATTTATTCTTTTTTTTTTATCAATTAAAATGTAGCTATGGGGGATAGGTGAGTACTTTGAGTCTCCTCCTCTAATATTTAATAGCCACGCATTATTTTCACTTGAGGTTATTAACTGAAAATCTGCATCTTTTTTTTTTAATATTTTAATTATTTTACTCACTTTAGTTTGAAAACTTTCACCAATAGATTTTTTAGGAAGAGTATAAAATTTATCTAAAATTTTTGCTTTTTTTCTTTTCCAAATTTTATCTACTAAATTTTGATTAATAGGTATTAAATTGTTTTTATTTTTTCCAAAAAAATACTCTAAAGACTTACTAGTGAATAATCGTGGATCAAATCCAATTTTTAAATTTTTCTTCTTAAGAATATCTTTTGGCGTCTCATCGGGTATAGTTTTGATTTTAAAATATTTTCCACTTTGTTCTGCTGCTTGTAAAGTATATCTGCCATCTACAAATAAGAAATTTTTATCCTGAATGATCAGAGAAAAACCAAATGAACCTGAAAAATTTGAAATGTGTTTCAATCTATCATTATATTCAGAAATATACTCTCCAAAATACTCATCATTTTTTGGAATTATGTAACCATCAATTTTGTTTTTTTTAATTATTTTTTTTAGTTTTCTTATTTTTTCCATTTTAATATTTTATTTTTCTTATATCTATCCCACCCTGGACTTCTATATCCCTCATCAAAGTCAATAGAGGTATCCTGGTTAAATTCAAAATCATCTATTGTTTTATTCATATTAACTTCATTCTTTTCAATATTTTCCTCAGGCACTTCGTTGATAAATCTTGATGGCAAAGCATCCATCCAATCGCCATGGTAAGCTCTTTTCATTGCAAAAGATAAATACGCCTCTTTTTTCGCTCTTGTTATTCCCACATAAGCCAATCTTCTTTCTTCCTCTAATGCAAAATCTCCTTTTTCCTCTAATGATTTTTGATGGGGAAATAATCCTTCCTCCCAACCTGGTAAAAAAACAACATTAAATTCTAAACCTTTTGCTGCATGCATTGTCATTAAATTTACTTTAGCGCCTTCCCACTCTTGATCTATAGAAGTAGCTAATGCAACATGCTCTAAAAAATTTTGTAAATTGTCATAATCTTGCATTGCTCTCAGTAGCTCTTTAAGGTTTTCTAAACGATTTTCATTTTCCAAATCTTTTTTATTCTTAAGCATGGATGAATATCCAGACTCGTCTAAAACAATTTTAAGTAAATCGAAATGTTTCATTTCAACTGAGTTTTTTCTCCATTTCATAATCATTTTTATTAACTGATTTAAAGCGCTCTTAATTTTCGGTTTCAACTCTCCTTTTTCAATAAGTTTAATGATTGAGTCTTCTAAGCAAAGGTTATTTTCTTTTCCAAACTTATAAATTTGATTTAAGGAACTATCACCCACTCCTCTTTTTGGTGTTCCAATTACTCTTTCAAGAGCTAAATCATCATACTTCTGATTAATTATTCTTAAATATGACACGGCATCTTTAATTTCAGCACGTTCATAAAATTTAATACCACCCAGAACTCGGTACCCAATGCCAACTTGAAGAAATCTTTCTTCAAATTCTCGTGTTTGATAAATAGCTCTTACTAAAATTGAAACATCATTTAGTGAATATTTTTTTTTGAGGTTATGTTCAATGATATCACTAATACCTTGTGCTTCTTCTTTTCCAGTTCTATAACAATTCAATTTCACAAGTTCACCGTCATTGGAAGAGGACCATAATTTTTTTCCAACTCTATTTGTGTTGTTAGAAATTAATGATGAAGCAGTAGCCAATATATTTTTTGATGATCTATAATTTTGCTCTAATTTGTAAACCTTACAATTTTTATATATTTTATCGAACGTTAAAAAATTTTTGATTTCTGCTCCTCGCCAGCTATAAATTGATTGATCATCATCTCCTACACAACAAATGTTTTGACTATCATTAACAAGTAAATTTAACCATTTATTTTGAATAAAGTTCGTATCCTGAAATTCGTCTACAAGAATATACTTAAAATTATTTTGGTAGATATTTCTGATATCCTGATGATCCTCAAAAAGCTTTACACAAAATAAAATTAAATCTCCAAAATCAAAAGCATTCAAATCTTTAGTCTTCTTTTGATAAATATCATATACTTTTAAAATTGATTTAATTATTGTATTTGATTTTATAATTTTAACATCTCCTGGTAACATACCTTTGTTTTTCCATTGATCGATATGATACATTATTAGCTGAGGAGAAAATTTTTTTGCATCTAGATCTTCCCCTTTAACAATATTTCTAATAAGTTTTTTTTGGTCGTCTGTATCTAAAATTGTAAAGTTACTTTTGTATCCAAGAGCCTCGGCATGTCTTCTTAAAAATTTTACACTTATTGAATGAAAAGTGCCAAGCCATGGAACTGCGTTTGAATTACCTTTAATGTAATGCATAACTCTATTCTGCATTTCTTTCGCAGCCTTATTGGTAAAAGTTACGCATAAGATTTGATTAGGCCATGCCTTTTTTTTATTAATTATATGTATAAGCCTTGTCGTCAGAACTCTTGTTTTTCCTGATCCCGCTCCAGCGACAATTAAATTTGGTCCTTCTGTGCTAAGTACAGCATCCTTTTGCTCTTTGTTTAGGTTTGCAATTAAATCATCTATGTTATTCATAAGAGAGAATTTTCATTTATATACTAGTTGTAAAAATAAAAAAAATGATAAATAAAATCTATAAAACAATTCACAATAAATATTCAAATTTATTTAGATTTGTATTTTTCTTAAGATATTTAATTATAATATTTTTTATTTCTTCTATCATATTTTTAATTATCCCTCATTTTTTTGACTATAAAAAGAGAGAACTGGCAATTAAAAACTACCTATTTCAAAATTATAACCTGGTATTAGAAGATTATAAAAATATCAATTATAGCATATTCCCAATTCCAAAATTAAAAATACAAAGTGCTATAATGAGTATTGAAAAGAATACTGTTGATTTGGAGGTAAAAGAATTAAATATATTTCCAAAGATTTTAAATATTTATAACTTTGATAATTTTAGAGCTTCTAAAATAGTTTTAGTAGAAAACAAGATTGAATTAGGGAATAATAATATAAGGTTTTTTTTAAACTACATTTTAAAATTAAAAAATAAACTAATTTTAAAAAATTTAAATCTAAAAATAAAAAATAATAATAAAACTTTAATTAATTTTAAAGAAATTGAATTTTCAAATTTTGGTTATAACAAAAATTTTATAAGCGGAAAAGTATTTGATAAAAAATTTAAAATTGATTTTAGTGAAAGTAAACAGAATATAGTTTTTGAATTACTTAAAACTGGACTTAAATTAAATTTTAATTTTGATAGAACTACCGATAATTCTATATCTGGTTCAGCTAGAATAAAATTACTTAATTCAAATTTAAAGTTTAAATTTAAATATGATGAAAACACTTTAAATATTTATGAATCTTTTTTTAGAAATAAAAATCTTTCATTCAGTGGTGAAAGTACTATTAAAAATAATCCATTCTTTTCTTTTAACTCTATTATAAAAATAAACGATATAGAAAGAGATTTTTTGCAATCAATAAATATTGAAAGAATTTTTAACTTTAAAAATATCCTAAAAAAAATAAATACTAAAAAAGAATTATATTTTAATTCAAAAAAAATTAGTAATAATTTAATCGAAAATTTTTATATTAAAATAGATTTAGCTTATGGAAAATTAAATTTTTCAAAAAAAACGTCACTTCAAGAAAGCTTCTCATTATGTGATGGTGATATAAACTTACTAGATGAATATCCAATATTGAATTTTGATTGCACATTTACATCAAAAAATTTAAAAAAACTTACTAAAAAATTTTCTGTAAAATACAAAAAAAATGAAGAAGTTTTTGAGCTTAAAGTAAAAGGAAAAATGAATATTTTTAATAATAAAATTAATTTTGCAAGTGTTAAAGTTGGGAATGACTACACTGCTTCAAAGGAAGATTTAAAATATTTCAAAAAATTATTTGAAAACATACTTTTTGATAAAAATTTTATTAATATTTTTAATGTAAAAAAAATTGGAGAGTTTATACAAGAAATTATTTAGGCTTGGTCATCTTGATTGGACTCATGATTTTATCGTAATCTTTTTCTTTAATTAAACCAGCTTTTATAACTTCTTGTTTTAAAGTCGTCCCATTTTTATGAGCTAATTTAGCAATTAGAGCAGCTTTGTCATAACCAATTTTTGGGGCCAAAGCAGTTACAAGCATCAAAGAATTATCCAATAAATATTTGATTCTATTTTTGTTGGCTTTAATTCCCTTTACACAGTACAAAGCGAATGTTTTTGATGAATCACTCATAATTTCAATAGATTGTAAAATATTATGAATGATAAGAGGTTTAAAAACATTTAATTCAAAATGACCATGCGAACCAGCCATTGTTATACCGTTATGATTTCCTATAACTTTTACACATACCATTGTTACTGCCTCAGACTGAGTAGGATTTACTTTGCCTGGCATAATCGAAGAGCCTGGCTCATTAGATGGTAATATTAATTCACCATAACCAGCTCTCGGACCTGATCCAAGAAACCTTATATCGTTTGCGATTTTCATTAAACAGACTGCTGTTGTATTTAGAGTTCCAGAAAAATTAACAATTTCGTCGTGGGCTGCAAGAGCGGCAAATTTGTTAGTAGCCGGTTTAAAAGGCAATCTTGTAATTTTACTTATTACTTTTATTATTTTTTTATCAAAATTTTTTCTTGTATTAAGTCCAGTTCCTACAGCTGTACCACCTTGAGCTAAATAATAAATTTCATTTAGAGCATTTTCAATTCTTGTAATACATTTTTTTAACTGTGCGTAGTAACCAGAAAATTCTTGGCCCAAAGTTAAAGGTGTTGCATCTTGTAAGTGAGTTCTACCTACTTTTACAATATTTTTAAATTCTTTTGATTTTTTTAATAACTCTCTCTCTAATAGTTTTAAAGAAGGTAAAAGTTTTTCCTTCGTTTTTAGAGCTATTGCGATATGCATTGCAGTAGGAAAAACATCATTCGTAGATTGAGATTTATTCACATGATCATTAGGGTGAACCGGATTTTTAGATCCAAGCTTTCCTCCCATCATTTCAATAGCCCTATTAGCTATAACTTCATTTACATTCATATTTGTTTGAGTTCCAGAACCTGTTTGCCAAACTTTTAATGGAAAGTGTTTGTTTAGTTTTCCTTTAATTACTTCTTCAGCAGCTCTTATGATGTACTTACTTAATTTATTATCTAAATCATTGTTTCTAGAATTAACTATTGCAGCTGCTTTCTTTATAATTGCAATTGATTGGATTACTAAAGGCCTAACTAAAAAGTCACCAATATTAAAATATTTGTTTGATCTTTCAGTTGAAGCACCCCAATACTTATCACCAGGAACTTTAATTTTGCCTATACTATCAAATTCTGTTCTGTATTTCATAATCGATTCTTTGTTATATTATACTTTTATTAAATAATTATAAATACAAAGGATAAAAAATGACTAATTTTGAAAAAGTTAGAAAGTTTATGGAAACATTTGGTCAAGAAATTAAAGAAAAAGCCGAATTTCCAGAACAAAAAATCACTTCTCTAAGGTACGATCTTATAGCAGAAGAGTTAAGTGAATTTAAGCAAGCAATCGATAATAAAGACCTTAAAGAGGTGGCAGACGCGTTAACCGATATTCTTTACGTGACATACGGTGCAGGTCATGCTTTTGGAATTGATTTAGATAGATGCTTTCAAGAAGTGCAGAACTCAAATATGAGTAAATTAGGTAAGGATGGCAAACCTATCTATAATAGCAGCGGCAAAGTAATGAAAGGTCCAAATTATTTTAAACCAGATTTAACCAAATTTGTTGCATGAGGGAAAATTTTTATTGGATTTTATTGGGAGTGGCGATTGGAATTTTAATTTATCTTGCAGATAAATATGTGTTCTGAAAAAAAATCTTAAAGATTTCTATATTTTGCTTATTTTGCCGATTTCTTGACTTTCAATTTTGTTTATTAGTCTTTAAATAATTTTTCCCCCTCAGCGATAATATGATAAACAATCATTAAATGAAATCTACTTATTGTTCAGAAATAGACAGTTTGGGTGTTGTATTATTTATGGGTAGAAGTGGTTGTTTCTACTCTAAGAGAATTAAAAAATTATTAGAAAAAAGCTCAAAGAAATTTTACTATCTTGAGAGTAGCAGAATTGGAGAAAAAATTAATAAAAAATATTTAAAATTAAATTACGATTATATTTTTTGTTTTAGAAGTT
>MDTG01248476.1_pt1 | contig 10381 bp, 13 predicted proteins | sample 811421 | NCBI WGS metagenome assembly MDTG01 (sample SAMN05326645, study PRJNA326480) | marine metagenome | isolation source: seawater | place: Pacific Ocean: South East | collected 2011
CTCAAACGGTGCATCTATGTTTTTTTTAGCAGTTTATATTCACATATTTAGATCATTATTTTATGGATCTTATAAATCTCCAAGAGAAATTATATGGATACTAGGAATAATAATTTACTTACTAATGATGGCTGCAGCTTTTATGGGCTATGTCTTACCCTGGGGTCAAATGAGCTTTTGGGGGGCCACTGTAATAACAAATCTTTTTAGTGCTATACCATTAGTTGGAGAAGGTATTGTGACTTGGTTGTGGGGAGGATATTCAGTAGATAATCCTACCTTGACAAGATTTTTTACTTTGCATTATTTAATTCCTTTCTTAATTTTGGGTCTAGTCGTGTTACATATTTGGGCTTTACACGTTCCTGGAAATAATAATCCAGTCGGAATTGATATTAAAAAACCCTCTAAAGATACGGTTCCATTCCATCCATATATAGTAATTAAGGATACTTTTGCTTTGTTGATGTTTATGATTGTTTTTGCATTTTTCGTTTTTTATTCTCCTAATGTTTTAGGTCATGCGGATAATTACATCGAGGCTAACCCGATGGTGACTCCAGCACATATTGTGCCAGAATGGTATTTGTTACCTTTTTATGCAATTTTAAGATCTGTGCCAGATAAACTTTTAGGAGTTATTGCCATGTTATCTGCGATTTTAATATTAGCGGCTTTACCTTGGTTGGATACTTCAAAAATTAGATCAGCAGTTTTCAGACCTTTATATAGACAATTCTATTGGATTTTAGTTTTAGATGTTTTGGTTCTTGGGTATGTAGGGGCAATGCCGGCAGAGGGTTTATACTTATTAATAGCAAGAGTTGCGACTACTTATTATTTTGCACATTTTTTAATTATACTTCCGCTTTTAGGATTTAAAGAAAAAACTTTACCTTTACCATTTAGTATATCGGAACCTGTTTTAGGCGGATCTCATAATTTGTCCATGGCGAAAAGTGAAAAAACCAAGGAATAGCAGGTGAGAAAAATTTTAATAATTTTATTATCTTTCATTTTATCATTTTCCATACAACTAAAAATAAACAGTGCAGAAAAAGTTGAATTGATGAAGACAGATTGGACATTTAAAGGGTTACTTGGAAAATTTGATAGAGCATCATTACAAAGAGGTTATCAAGTTTACACAGAGGTATGCGCCGCATGTCATTCAATGAAATATATAAGTTATAGAAACTTGATGGAAAAGGGAGGACCAGAATTTTCAGAAGCGCAAGTGAAAGCAATAGCAGCAAGTTTTGAAGTTACTGATGGACCAAACGCTGATGGTGAAATGTTTTTAAGACCAGCAAAATTATCAGATAAATTTCCTATGCCATATCCAAATGAGAAAGCTGCTCAAGCAGCTAACGGAGGGGCTTATCCTCCAGATATGTCGGTTCTTGCAAAAGCAAGGAAAGGAGGTGTTGATTATCTTTATTCGGTTTTGTTAGGTTACCAAGATCCACCTGCGGGAGTTACATTAGATGAAGGTGTGTATTACAATAAATTTATGTATGGAAACAAAATAAAAATGCCAAAGGTATTAGAGGATGATTTAATAGAGTACAGCGACGGAACTTCTGTAACAGAGGAACAGATGGCAAAAGATGTGGTTACATTCTTAATGTGGTCAGCAGAACCTCACTTAGAGACCAGACATAAAATGGGATTTAGGGCGATAATTTATCTAATTATTTTGACAGTCTTAGTTTATTTCAGTATGAAAAAAATCTGGTCACGTGTTGAATCTGAAGTTTAATATATCTCCATCTTTCACAATATAATCTTTTCCTTCAAGTCTCATTTTTCCACTATTTTTTGATTGAACCCATCCATGATTTTTTATGAATTCTTCATATGAAACTGTTTCTACTTTTATAAAGCCCTTTTCAAAATCAGAATGAATCTGTCCTGCAGCATTTGGTGCAGTACTATTTTTTTTAATTGTCCAAGCTCTTGTTTCTTCAGGTCCAGATGTAAAAAAAGTATCTAACTTTAAAATATCGTATCCTTTCTTTATCATTAACTTTAGACCCGTTTCATCAGATCCTATCATTTTCATATAATTTAACTTCTCTTCATCTTGAAGTTGATTTATCTGATTTTCTAAATCAGCTGATATAATCATAGTGTTTTTTTGCCCAAATTTCTCAATAAAATTAGATGTGTATTTATTTCCGTTTTGAATACTTTCTTCATCAACATTGCATACGAATATTTTTGGTTTAAGCGATAAAAGACACAATTGATTCAAATTCTTCGAATCAAACTTATCATGAAGTACTGATAAATCTTTATTATTATTTAAAATTTCTGCTGTCATCTCCAACATATCTTTCTGCTCATTTTCTACATTTTTTTTATTTTTTTTTTTCAAGTCTTTTATTTATAGACTCTAGATCAGCTAACATCATTTCAGTTTCAATGATTTCTAAATCTCTAATAGGATCAACATTTTGATTAACATTTTGAATATCGGTTGAATCAAAGCATCTAATCATATGAATAATTGCGTCAACTTCTCTTATATGAGATAAAAATTTGTTACCAAGACCTTCACCTTTTGAGGCTCCTTTTACCAAACCAGCTATATCCACAAATGAAATTGTAGTATTAATTTTTTTTTTTGAAAATGATACCTTAGCTAGTGCATCAAGTCTTTGATCAGGAACTGGAACAATACCTATGTTTGGATCTATCGTACAGAAAGGAAAATTCTCTGCTTGAGCTTTACTGGAATTTGTTAAAGCATTAAATAGCGTAGATTTACCTACATTTGGTAATCCAACTATCCCACACTTAAATCCCATTATTTATTATTAACAGTAGTAGAAAATAAATCTAACTTTTTGTCTAATAGAATAGTAAGAGACTCAGTTATATTATTTGTTATTTGTCCAATTTCCTCTTTTTCCTCATCATTAAAATCCTGAAGAACATGATCTACAACCTCAATATTATTTTGAGGCTTTCCAATTCCTATCCTAACTCTAGAATAATCTTTACCAATAAACTTATCAATTGACTCAATTCCATTATGTCCTGCACTTGAGCCACCAAATTTAGTTTTTATTTTTCCAAAATCTATATCTAAATCATCATGAAAAACTATAACGTCTTCAGGTCCAATCTTAAAGTATTCAATTAATTCTCTTATACATATACCCGAATTATTCATAAAAGTTAGAGGTTTTATTGCGTAGACTTTTTTTCCATCAATAGTCCCCGTTGTAAGCAAACCTTTAAATTTGGGTTTTTGTTTAGATAATCCAAACTTTTGATTAATAGCATCAATTATTTTAAAACCAATGTTGTGTCTGTTATTTTCAGAATTTGGCGTGGGATTACCTAAGCCTACGAATAAAAGCATGTTATTAATTATTTAAATTTTTCAATAAATTTATTTTTTATCGGCTACAGGTTTCTTTTCATCACCTTTTTTAGAATCATCTTTTTTATCATTATCAGATGCTGGTGCCTTTGAGTCAGCTTCTGCACCCTCAGGCGTGGCAGCTTCTCCCTCTACACCTTCGGCACCCTCAGTTGTTTCCGCAGGTTTTTCAGGTTCTTTAATAACCGTTGGGGCCGCAAGTGTAGCAATAACAAAATCTCTTCCTCTAATTGTTGGCACTACATTTTCTGGAAGTTTTATTGAGGATATTTTGAAGCTTTGTCCTATATCAACTCCATCTAAATCAACTGTTAACTCCGAAGGAATATTTTCTGTAGGACAACTTAATTCAACTTTCCTTCTTACTATATTTAATACACCACCTCTTTTAAGGCCTGGAGAATTTTCACTATTAATAAATTTAACTGGAATTTCTAAATTAACTTTTCCTCCTTTAACAATTCTTAAAAAATCTACATGAATTGGCTCATCTGAAACTGTATCAAAAACCACTTCTCTAGGCAAAACATGAAAGTCCTTTCCATCGATTTTTATATTTATAATATTTGATAAAAAATTTTCTTTATCAATAAGAATTTTAAGAACTTTTTTTGAAAAAGAAATATTTTGATTGTGATCCTTGCCACCATAAACTACAGCGGGAATTTCTCCATTAGCTCTTAAAGTTTTAAGATCACCTTTGGTTTTAGTTTGCCTTATAATTGCTTCAATAGAATTCATAAAAACTATGGGGTTTTAACCCAACTCTTTTAATAACTCAAGTAAATTATTTGAACAAATCTGAAACTGATGTAGAATTTGAAATCCTCTTTAAAGCCTCTCCTAATAAATTAGAAATACTCAATACTTCAATGTTTTTTACATTGTTTATTTTTTTTGAATTATCGATTGTATCTGTAATAACTAAATTCTTTATTGGTGAATTTTTAATTTTTTTAACCGCTTCCCCACTGAGTACACCGTGAGTAATATAAACATGAATTTCCTTTGCACCTTTACTTTTGAGCATTTTTGCAGCGTTTACAATTGTTCCACCAGAATCAATTATATCATCTACTATGATACAAATTTTATTTTTTATATTTCCAATAATATTCATAACTTCAGATTTTCCAGGCGCAGGTCTTCTCTTATCTACAATTGCTAAATTTACATTTAAAAGTTTACTCAAACCCCTAGTTCTAGCAACTCCACCAACATCAGGTGATACACAAACTAAATTATTTAATTTTAATTTCCTTTTAATGTGTCTATAAAATATTGGTGTTGCGTATAAGTTATCAACTGGAATATCAAAAAAACCTTGAATTTGACCTGCATGTAAATCAACTGTCACAACTCTATCTGCGCCAGCCTTGGTAATTAAATTTGAAACTAATTTTGCAGAAATAGAAGTTCTTGGCACGACTTTTCTATCTTGCCGTGCATATCCAAAGTAAGGAATTACCGCAGTAATATTTTTGGCTGAAGATCTTTTTAAAGCATCTATACATAAAAGCATCTCAAGAAGATTATCATTAGCAGGGGAGGATATTGATTGAACTAGAAAAATATTATTACCCCTAATATTTTCATTAATTTCTACATATATTTCACCATCAGAAAACTTTTTGATATTTGAATTAACAAGTTTTGTTTTGAGAAACTTTGATAGTTTTTGACTTAAATGCTTGTTACTGTTACCAGTTAATAATTTCATTGAGAAATCCTAATTAATCATAATTAATGAAATATTTCTACCATAATCATCTTCTTTTTTCTTTAATGATCGTCTTGCGCTAAAATAACTATTATTACTAGAAAAAGTGTCTTTTTTTATAATTTCAATTTTTTTTATACCTAATTTTTTAATTTGTTGTTCTAAATATTTTTTTAAACTAAATAAAATTTTGTTTTTACTAAACTTAAAAAATACTTTATTCCTTTTGCTTTGTGTAAGAAACCTTTTTAAAAAATCTTCTTTTATTTCATAGTTGTTTTGCGAGATACATGGTCCAATTACTGCTATAATATTGCTAGGTTTTGATCCACTATATATAAAAAATTTTATCACTTTTTTTACTATACCATTAAGTGCCCCTCTCCAACCAGCATGAACTACAGATATAATATTTTTTTTTGGATCATACAAAATAATAGGTGCGCAATCAGCAGTTAGTACTCCAATTGGCATATTCTTTTCTTTTGTGATTACCGCATCACATTCGATTTTTTTTTTTTTCGAAGAATTAGTTAGTATACAAAATCTATTACTATGTACTTGTTTTGGTAAATAAATATTTTTATTTTTTGATTTAATTTTTTTTAAAACTAAAAGTAAGTTTTTCTTTATATCTTTCTTACTATCTTCAGAGCCAAGACCACAATTTAAACTTTTATAGATCCCTTTGGAGACGCCTCCATTAGAACCAAAAAAACCATGAGATATATTTTTTAATTTCGATAATTTTTTTGATTTTATCAATTTTAAAAACCAGTTTTAAATTTAGTTTTATTATTAGTAAGTAACATTACTTTAAAAACATCACCCATAAATTTTTTTCCTATAAGTTTTTCAAGTCTATAAAAAATATTTGCCTTTTGGATAAATGGTAATTTTTTTGAGATAATCTCAGCTCTTTCAACTATTCCTAGTTTTCTTAAAAAACTCCCCTGTGTAGTCATACCTGAAATGTTAAAATCATTGTTCATTGCAATTTTTTTTAAAAAATTAAATGATAAGCTATATGTTATGTCACATTTTTTATAGTATTGTAAAATATTGACGATTTTATGATTAGCAAATCCCCGTAATGTATTTTTCATTTTTTTATCAAAATACCCGTAATCTATAATTAAAAGCCCTCCATTTTCTTTTGAAATTATTTTAGATATTTTTTTTAAATAATTAATTGTACTTTCTGAATACTCTAAAAAGTTTTGATTTTTAGTAAATTTGAAACCGACTTTTTTTTCTAATAAACTAATATTTGTTTTTTTATCAACAAAATCTATATTTTCATTATTAATAAATTTAACTTTTCTTTCTTTCCAGATACCATTTTCTCTCAGATACTGTTTAATTGGTAATGCATCAAAAAACTCATTAGCTAAAAATAAACATGGTCCTTTTTTAATTGTTTTTAAGTTGTTAATCCAAAAAACCTTTTTATCTTTGATCTTTATCTTTTGTTTTTTTTTTAAAAATTCGCTTTTCTCATGAATGAAAAGATTAAAAGAATTCTTAAAGTTTGGAAATTTATTTAACGTCTGAAGTATATTAAAAGACATCTCACCATTCCCACCGCCCAGATCTATTATATTTATTTTTTTTGGCTGATTTAATTTCTTCCAAATACTTAAAATCCATATGGCTAGCATTTCAGAAAAAAAAATTGATATATTTGGGGAAGTTATAAAATCCCCTTTGGCACCAAAAGGATTTTTTGACATATAATATCCGTCATTTTTATTATAAAGCGAGTCTTCAATAAATTTGTCTAAAGCAACTATTTTGTTTTTTTTATATTTCATTTTTTTTTAATAAAAAAATTCCAATTATAAAAAAAACAAAGCATAAAATCTGCCCCATAGATAAATTAAATATTAAATATCCTAATTGATTGTCTGGTTCTCTAAAAAATTCAATAAAAAATCTAAAACTAGAATAAAAAATTAAAAACAACGAAGAAATTAAACCCTTTTTTTTTAAAAAATTTTTTTTTACTAGAATTAACAAAATTATGAATAATATTATACCCTCAAGGCTTGCCTCATAGATTTGTGAGGGATGTCGAGGCAAATTATCAACTTTCACAAAAATAACTCCCCAAGGAATATTACCTACTTTTCCATATAACTCAGAATTTAAAAAATTTGCGATACGTCCAAAGAAAATTCCAATAGGTGAGACAAACGCAATCAAATCTAAAAATATATAAGGATTATATTTATTTTTATTGCAAAATATAAAAGTACTTATAACAATTCCTATTAGCCCACCATGGAAAGACATACCACCCTTCCAAATCATCACAATTTCAAAAAAATTATAAAAGTAATACTCAAGATTATAAAAAAGCACGTAGCCCAATCTACCACCTAAAATTATACCTATAATAATATAAGTTAAAAGATCTTCTAATTTTTTAAATTCAAGATGCTCTTTAGCTAAAATATTTTTTAATATTAGCCAACCAGACATGATTCCAAAAACATATGCGAGTGAATACCACCTAATTTCAAGAGAAAAAATAGTCAAAGCGACTGGGTCAAAATTATTAATAAACATTTTTAAAAATATAATATAAAGATATAATACTTTACTTAAGCATTATATGACAAAATCAAAATTCGTAATTGATAAAATTGCCAAATTGTTCGAACAAGGATTGATCTCTTATAAAGACTTAAGTCATGAAATAGTTAACGTTTTAAAATCAAAAAAAGATGAGATTATTTTTAAACTTGATTTATCCACAAAAGAAGAACTAGAAATTTTGAAGAAAAGGGTAGATTTACTTGAAAAAAAAAATGTCAAAAAAAAATCTAAAAAGGTAAAAAAATCTTAACTCTTAATCCTTCCGATGATGATTTTTCTAGTTTAATATTGCCACCGTGTGATTGAATTATATCTGAAGCAATAGACAATCCTAAACCTACGCTTGATTTTGAGTCACCTCTACTTTTATTAATTTTATAAAATGGTTTAAAGACATTTTCATATTCACTTTTGGGTATGCCAGGACCATCATCATCAATTATTATTACAATATTGTTTATACTTTTTTTTAAGTCAACAACAATTTTTTCTCCATATTTAAGTGAATTATCTATTATATTATTAATACATCTCGTTATTAGGTTTTTTCTTCCGTTATAAATTATTTTATTATTATTATTTTTGAAAATAATATTATTGTTTTCATATTTATATATTATGTTGGAAAGAAGTTTAGAAATATCAAACGTTTCATCTTTTTCATTAGAACGTGTTCTCGAAAATTGTAAATATTCATCTAACATTTTCTCCATTTCAATCACATCATCAGATAATTTTTTTGATATGCCTTTATCTTTAATAAAAGCAAGTTGAAGTTTAATTCTTGTTAATGGTGTTCTTAAATCATGACTAATACCTGATAGCATCTCAGATCTTTGATTAAGATGTCTCATTATTCTTTTTCTCATTTTATCGAATTCATACCCAGCCTGTCTAATTTCTAAGGCACCAGATGGTCTATATTCGCCTACATCTTCTCCTTTACCAAACCTCTCAGATGCTTTTGCTAATTTAATAATAGGTCTTGTTTGGTTTTTTAAAAAAATTAAAGCTATTATTATTAAAAGAAAAGCTGGTAAGGTAATCCATAAAGCAAAAATCCTTGCAGAGGAATTTGTAACTCTATCCTTAGGAACGATAAACTGAAAATATCCGTTTAAATATTTAATTTTTAAATCTATAAAATTTTTCATAGAGATTGTATCAAACCAATAATTTAAAAAATTTGATTTTAATTCTCTTCTCAAAGTTCTGTCCATAGGACTAAACCATCTTTCTAAGTCTTCTTCAGGAAGATTCGAGAAAGGAAAATATTCAACTCTAATTTCATGTGTATCTAAAAATAGTTCTGTCAAAGAATCCTTATTATATTGTTCATTATCATATGCACTAATAAAAAATTTTATTTCACCCAACAAAGAACGCGTAAGTCCTTTGTTAGTTTTTATCCAAAGGCTATCAAAAAAAACTATTGAGATTGTTATTTGTAATATAATTATAGGAGCAGCAACTATAAGTAGAGCTCTATAAAATAATTGTTTTGGTAATAATTTTTTTACTAATTTACTCAATCCATAAAACATAACCTGATCCTCTAATAGTCTGTAGATATTTTGGGTTTTTAGGGTCTGACTCTATTTTTTTTCTAAGTCTAGTAATAATAACATCAACAGACCTTTCTTTATCTATATCAATTAAATTACCTATGTAGTCTCTAGAAAAAATTTCACCAGGTGAATTTATCATTTTTTCAAGTATTATTTTTTCTGTGTTATTTATTTTGAAACTTTCATTAAATTTTTCAATACTAAGTTTATTCAAATCAATTTTTATATTATTAAATTCGATAATCCTCTTTATATTTTTAGTTTTTGTTTTGCTTATAATATTTCTTATTCTTAAAACAAGCTCTTTGGGTTCGAATGGCTTAGATAAATAGTCATCAGCGCCTACTTCAAGTCCTTTTACTCTCTCCTCTACCTCACCTTTGGCAGTTAATAAAATGACAGGAGTATTAATTTTTTTTTTCTCTATTGAAATAAAATCTAATCCACTTTTGCCTGGCATCATTATATCTAGTATAATTAAATCAAATTTTATTGAAGATATCTTCTCTTTTGCGTCTTCTGCATTTTCAGCTGTAGTTACTAAAAAATTTTTTTCGCTAAGGTATTTTTTTAACAGTTCTCTAATACCATCATCATCGTCAACAACTAAAATATGTGCTTCAAATTTTTTCATTAATTATTTTTTTTAAAACTTTGTAGAAATTGTTAACTTCATTTGATGTTGAATTTAGCAATGCATTATAAATTCTTAATTTTTGAGAGGAAAAAATTTCTTCAGAAATTTTAATACCTTTTGTAGTTAAAAACACATGTTTTAATCTTGAGTCTTTTTCTCCTCTTTTAAATTCAATTATTTCAAACTTCTTAAGATCTTTAATTACTCTGTTCAAACTTTGTTTTGTTATTTTTAATTTTTTTAAAAGCTCTGAAATTACGATACCTTCATTTATAGATAACAAATGAATAACTTTGTGATGTGCTATCCCCAAAGAGTATTTATTAAGGGTTTTTTTTGCATCATTAAAAGACTCTCTATAACTTATAAAAAGCTTCTCAATAAACTCTTTTAAATGATCATCTTTTAAATATAAAAGATCTTTCATATTGGTAAGTTATATTGACATATTATATTTAGAA
>MDTG01295799.1_pt1 | contig 10381 bp, 7 predicted proteins | sample 811421 | NCBI WGS metagenome assembly MDTG01 (sample SAMN05326645, study PRJNA326480) | marine metagenome | isolation source: seawater | place: Pacific Ocean: South East | collected 2011
ATATCTAAGCACAAGTAGAGAAAATTTTTTGAAAAGCATGCTTATTTCGTGCTTTTCATTTACTGAAGTTGCAAGAGAAGCTTCTAAAGTAATGAAAGAAGGTGGAAGTATGATAACCCTAAGTTATGAGGCTAATAAAGCCATCCCAAATTATAATGTTATGGGTGTATGCAAAGCTGCTCTTGAATCGAGTGTGAAATATTTAGCTAGAGACCTTGGAACTAAAGGAATTAGGGTAAATGCTATCAGTGCTGGACCTATTAAAACTCTAGCTGCATCGGCTATAGGGGATGCTAAATTCCTATATAAATGGAACGCAGATCATTCCTTTTTAAAGAGAAATGTTGATAATTTAGACGTTGGAAATTCAGCATTATACCTATTAAGTGATATGGCAGGTGGTGTTACTGGTGAAATTCACTACGTAGATGCCGGATATAATAAAGTAGGGATGCCAGATCCTAAGAATTTCACCTGAAAATTAATTCAAATTTAAAGAAATAAAAGTCTTAATAAGTAAAATAATAATTAATTTTTTATCATTTATAAGTGTATCAGTTTACTCTTTAATTATATTGAAAATTTTAAATCTAAAATATTTTATAATTTAAATTTTAAAAATTTAAAACAAAACAGATAAAAGATATTTTCAAAAGTAGTACAATCACAAATATTATGTTAAAGTTAAAAGTTGTGAAAAAGAAACTGACAGTAGAAAATATTTTTTTGTTAGCTGTTAAATCATATAAAGAAAAAAAATTTCTCACCGCTGAAAAATATTATAAAGAAATACTGGAAAAACATCCAAATCATACAAATACACTCCTAAATCTTGGAATGACATTAAAACAATTAGAAAAATATAAAGAAGCAAAAGATTGCTATAAAAAAGCAATCAAAATTAATCCTAACTATGAAAATTCATATTATAATCTTGCAAATTTATATAATGATTTAAATAAATATGATGAAGCAATAAAATTTTATAAAAAAACAATTCAAATTAATCCAAATTTTTTAGGTGCTTATAATAATCTAGGAAACATATTTAAAAATTTAAATGAATACGAAAGTGCAACTAAATTTTATAATAAAGCAATCCAAATTGATCCTAATAATGCAGTTTTATATAATAATTTAGGATTAAGTTATAATGAAGTAGGAGAATTAGCATTAGCGTTGAAATTTTTTTACAAAGCTTTTAAGATTAATCCTAATATAGATTATTTATTTGGCTCTTTAATTCAAGCTAAGCATTGTATGGTTGAATGGAATTCTTTTGATAAAGAACTTGAGGATCTTTCATATAAAATTATAAACAAAAATAAAGTGTGTACACCATGGCAGTCTTTATTATTTTTTAATTCTTCTAAATTACAAAATGTAACGGCAAAAACATTTGTAAAAGAAAAATACTCTAATAAAAATGATCTAAAATCTGTGATAATTAAAAGATCTAATAAAAAAATTCGTATTGGATATTATTCTGCTGATTTTCGAAATCATGCTGTAGGGCAACTAATAGTGGGTTTATTTGAATTACATGATAGTGCAAATTTTGAAATATTTTGTTTTTATTATGGTCCAGATGTGAATGACGAAATTCATAATAGGATAAAAAATAGTGTTGATAAATTTATTAATGTTAGATTAAAAAATGAGAAAGAAATAGCTGAACTTTCAAGAAATCTCCAGATTGATATTGCTATTGATTTAATGGGGCATACAAAAAGAAACAGATTTAAAATTTTTGTAGAAAGATGTGCGGCTATTCAAGTAAGTTATATTGGTTACCTAGGAACTCAAGGTTCGAAATGTTTTGATTATATAATTGCTGACAAGACTACAATACCTGAAAAAAATCAAAAATATTTTTCAGAAAAAATAATTTATATGCCTGATACTTTTCTGGTTAGTGATTCATCTAAAAAAATTTCAGATAAAAACTATACAAGAGAAGAATTAGGTTTGCCAAAAAAAGCTTTTGTATTTTGTTGTTTTAACCAGTTATTTAAACTCACCCCTGAAGTTTTTGACATATGGATGAATTTATTAAAAAGTAAAAATAATAGTGTTCTTTGGATTTTGCCACAAAATGAAACTGCTGCAAAAAATCTTTATAAAGAGGCAAAAGAGAGAAATGTAGATCCTAAAAGAATTATATTTGCAAAATATATGAAGATGCCTGATCATTTGGCTAGACATAAAGCTGCTGATTTATTTATTGATACCTTCCCATTTACAGCAGCAACTGCTGCGAGTGATGCTTTATGGGCTGGGCTTCCAGTATTAACTCGTGTAGGAGAAACTTTTGTAAGTCGAATTGCTGCAAGTTTGTTAAATTCTATAGGGTTAAATGAACTAATAACATATACAAAAAAAGAATATGAAAATAAGGCTATTGAACTAGCGAATAATGCAGAGAAACTTAAAGAAATAAAAAAAATATTAAATAAAAATAAAATTATTAAACCTTTATTTAATACAAAACTTTTCACTAGTAATTTGGAGATAGCTTATTTAGATATTTATAAAAAATATTTTGAGAATAAAAAACCTATAAATATAGAAATAAAATAAATTTTTCAAATGAAAAAAAAAAAATTACTTATAATTGGAGGAAGTAGCTTTTTTTCAATTAATTTTATAAAAGAGCTGTTTCAAGATTATGAAATTACAGGTAGTTACTTCTCCAAAAAAACTTTAAAAATCAATAAAATAAAAATAAATATCACTAATAAAAAAAATATTTTGAATAATGTAAAAAAATTTAGGCCAGATATAATATTAAATGCAGCGGGGCTAACTGATGTAGAAGAATGTGAAAGAAATTATAAAAAAGCATTTAATTTAAATGCTCTAGGCTCTAAATACTTATCTGAAATTTGTACTAAATTTAAAATAAAACTCATACATATTTCTACAGATCATTTATTTGATGGAAAAAAAAGTTTTTATAAAGAATTAGATAAAACAAAACCAGTTAATAATTATGGAAAAACAAAATTGCTTGGGGAAAAATATGTTAAAAAATGTAAGAATTCGATAATTATTAGAACAAATTTTTTTGGACCTGGTCACGGATTTTCTTTTAAATTTTTTGATAAAATTATAAAGAATTTAAAAGAGAAAAAAAAATTATATTTATTTGACGATATTTTTTATACTCCCATATCATTAGTAAGGCTTATTAATATTATTAATTTATTAATTAAAAAAAAAATTAGTGGAATATATAATATTTCTGGAAATGAAAGAATTTCGAAATATAAATTTGGAGTAAAATTAGCAAAAATAATGGGATTTGATCAAAAACTAATAATTAAAGATTATTTTATGAATCGTACTAATTTAGTATTTAGACCTAAAGATATGAGTCTAAATAACAACAAGGTAAAAAAAAAATTAAAAATAGATTTAGGAGATATAAAAGATAATATTTTTGACTATTATTCAATTTATAAAAAAAAAAGATGACTTAAGTTTTTAGCTTTAAATTTAAAATTTTTTTTGTCTTTTAAATACTCGCTTGTTTAATAGAAAGTTTGACTTTACCTCTGTCAAAGCCTATTACTTTAACCTTAACTTGATCGCCTTCTTTTACCACATCTGTAACTTTGGCAACTCTTTTATCTGCAAGTTCTGAGATATGAACAAGCCCATCTTGTTTTCCTAAGAAGTTAACAAATGCACCAAATTCCATAATTTTCATAACTTTTCCATTATAAATTTTATTTAACTCAGCTTTAGCTGTTATATCTTTAATAAATTGCATAGCAATGTTTCTGGACTCTTCGTCTGGAGCAGCTACGGTTACAACACCCTCATCATTAACGTCAACTTTAGCACCAGATTTTTCAACTATTTCTCTAATTGTTGCACCTCCTTTTCCGATAACAGCTGCTATATCTTTTTTATCAACTGTAATTTTTTCCATTTTTGGTGTGTGTTTTCCAACTTCAGATCTGGATTTATCTAATGATTTATTCATTTCGCCTAAGATGTGAATTCTGCCTTCTTTTGCTTGGTTTAAAGCTTGCTCCATAATTTCAAAAGTAATACCAGTAATTTTGATATCCATTTGAAGAGAAGTAATACCGTCCTTAGTTCCAGCAACTTTAAAGTCCATATCACCTAAATGATCTTCGTCTCCTAAAATATCTGATAAAATACTAAAATCATTTCCTTCTTTAATTAAACCCATTGCAATACCTGCAACTGGCTCTTTAATTGGAACTCCAGCATCCATTAACGCTAAAGAAGTTCCACAAACAGTTGCCATTGAAGATGAACCATTAGATTCTGTTATTTCAGATACTATTCTAAAAGTATAAGGAAAACTTTCTTTTGATGGTAAACTTGAATTAATCGCTCTCCAAGCAAGTTTTCCATGTCCAATTTCTCTCCTTCCAGTTCCTATTCTACCAGTTTCACCAACTGAAAATGGAGGAAAATTGTAATGGAGCATAAATCTTTCCCTTTGCAATCCTTCTAGGCTTTCTATTCTTTGCTCATCATCAGAAGTTCCAAGTGTAGTAGTGACAATTGCTTGAGTTTCTCCTCTAGTAAACAATGCTGAACCATGAACCCTAGGTAATATTCCAACTTCACACTCTATTGGTCTTACATCTGCTAAACCTCTACCATCAATACGATTTTTATTTTTCAAAATATCAGTTCTAACAATAGTTTTTTCAAGATTTTTAAGTTGAGAATTAACATCTAGATCTGAGTAATTTTCATTTTCTTCATAAAGCTTTTTAGCCTTATCAGTGATTTCAGAAATTTGATTTGACCTATCCTGCTTGTCTTTTGTTGCAAAAGCTTTTTTTAAATCAGATGTAAATTCTTCTTCTAGCTTTTTTTTAATTTCAGAAAGATCTTTTTTTTCTACAACCCATTCAGGTTTTTTACATTCTTTAGCAAGCTCCTCTATCATTTCAATTACTGGAACAAAACCTTCATGCCCAAATTTAACTGCATTTAACATTTCTTCTTCAGTTAATCCTTTAGCTTCAGACTCTACCATTAAAACTGCATCTCTAGTACCAGCAACAACTAAATCTAATTTTGATTTTTCTAATTCTTTCTTTGAAGGGTTAAGAATAAATTTTCCTTCAACAAAACCAACTCTAGAAGCTCCAACAGGTCCCAAAAAAGGCATTCCTGAAATTGCTAATGCTGCTGATGATGCAACAATTGATAAAATATCTGCTTCGTTTTCTTTATCATAAGATATGACGGTTGGTAACAATTGTACTTCATTTTTGAATTCATCTGGAAACAATGGCCTTATAGGTCTATCAATTAATCTTGAAATAAGTGTTTCACTTTCTGTAGGCCTTGCTTCTCTTTTAAAATATCCTCCGGGAATTTTGCCTGCAGCATAATATTTTTCTTGGTAATTTACTGATAAAGGAAAGTAATCCACATCTGGATTTACTTTTTTAGCTCCTACCACAGTCGCCATTACCATAGTTTCTCCGCATTGTGCAATAATTGCACCATCTGCTTGTCTTGCAATTTTTCCAGTTTCTAAACTTATTTTTTTTCCCGCTACTTCAATTTCTTTTTTATATACTTTGAACATTTATTTCCTTAGATTTAATTTTGATATTACTTCTTTGTATGAATCTATTTTATTTTTTTTTAAATAATCCAATAATTTTTTTCTTCTATTAACAGCTCTTAATAAACCTACTGAAGAATGTTTATCTTTCTTAAATTGTTTTATATGTTTTGATAAGTTTTCAATTTTATCTGTTAATTTTCCAACCTGAAACTCTGAGGAGCCAGTATCTTTATCATGTATTGCAAGTTCTATTGCCCTTTTTGTCATTTATTATCCTTGTTTATTAGTTTGTTTTATTAAGTTTTCAATTTTTTCAGCATAATCAAATGAATTATCTTTAACAAAATAAAGTTTTGGTAAAAACTTCATTACTATTTTCTTTGATAAAACTTTTCTGATTACAAATGAAAATTCTTTCAATTTTTCAATAATTTCTTCTGCATTTTTTCCGCCTAAAGGTATAACAAATATTTTTGCTGTTTTTAAATCTGGAGACATTCTTACTTCTGTAACCGTAATTTCTTTTGTTGAAAAATTTGGTAATTTAGCTTCCTCTCTTATAAATAACATGCCCAAAGCTTGCTTGATCATTTCTCCTACTCTCAATTGTCTTTGTGTAATTGGTTTTCCTAAACTGCTCATTTAAATTGTTCTTTCCGTTACAGTTGAATTATATACTTCGATAATATCTTTTTTTTGAAAATCACCATAGTCTTTTAGTGTTATTCCACATTCAAGTCCTGCTGAGACTTGTTTAGTTTGATTTTTTTCTCTAAAAATAGATCCTATTTTACCATTAAATATTATTGCCCCATCTCTAATTATTCTCGCATTTGAGTCTTGAGTAATTTCTCCCTCAACAACTTTGGAACCAGCAACTTTCCCTACATTAGAAACTTTAAATATTTCAAGAATTTCAGCTGTACCAATTATTTTTTCGTCAATGTCTGGGGTTAATAATCCAGACATTTTATTCTTTATAAAATCTAATACCTCATAAATTATATTGAATGAAGATATTGTGATCTTTTCTTTTTCAGCTCTTTTTTTTGCTTCTTTACTTGGTTTTACATTAAATGCGATTAATATAGAGTTGGAAGCTTTTGAAAGAGTCACATCTGTTTCTGTTATCATCCCAATATCTGAAAGAAGTATTTTAGGTTTAACTTCATCGTGTTTAATTTGATTTATTGCACTTTTAATTGCTTCTGATGATCCATGTACATCAGATTTAATAATTATATTTAATTCCTTTGTTGCAACATCTTTAAATGCTGAGTCTTGAGTAACAAATGTTAATGGACTCTTACCTTCCTTTGTTTCTTGAATTCTTGCATCGCACAAATTCTTTGCTTCTTTTTCGTTAGGTAAAACTATAAAATCATCTCCAGCTTTAGATGCTCCACTTATGCCAATAATTTCGACTGGGGTTGCTGGCTCTGCAATATCAATATTTTTTCCCTGATCATTTATTATTGCTCTAACTTTGCCCCATTTTAATCCACTTACAAAAAAATCACCCTTCTTTAAATTACCTACGGTTACTATAATATTTGCAACTGGTCCTCTACCAACATCAATTTTCGACTCTAATACTATACCTTTGGCATCAGTTTCAAAATCTGTTTTTAAATCTAATAATTCTGCCTGAAGTACTATTGCCTCAACAAGTTTTTCAAGATTATTTTTATTTTTGGTTGAAATTTCAATCATAAGAGTATCACCAGAAAGATCTTCTGCTATTAATTCATATTCTAATAATTGATTTTTAATCTTCTGCGGATCTGCCTCTGGAAGATCACATTTATTTATAGCAACTACTATTGGGACTCCGGCTGCTTTAGCATGTTTTATTGACTCAATTGTTTGAGGCTTAACTCCATCATCTGCTGCTACTACTAAAATTACTATATCGGTCAATTTAGATCCTCTTGCTCTCATTTCTGTAAATGCAGCATGACCTGGTGTATCAATAAAAGTAATTTTATTTGAATTATGATTAATTTGATAAGCTCCAATATGTTGAGTAATTCCTCCAAACTCTCCTGATACTACATTTGTTTTTCTTAAGACATCTAATAAAGAAGTTTTTCCATGATCAACGTGGCCCATCACAGTAACAATCGGTGCTCTAGTTTTTAAATTTTGAGTTTTGACTTCTTTTATTTTCTCAATTATTTCTTCTGCTTTTTCTTCTTTAATTGGATTATGACCAAACTCCTTTACCAAATATTCAGCGGTATCGGAGTCTATCGTATGGTTTATAGTAACAGTTACACCCATTCCCAACAAATGCTTTATAATATTACTTGATTGTTCTGCCATTCTATTTGCTAACTCTCTAATAGTAATTAGCTCAGGGATATTGATATTTCTTTTAACTGGTTGCAATATTTCTTTGGTTTCATTTTTGTTTAAACTTCTATTTTCTTTTTGTTTCGCTCTTCTTAGTGAAGCTAGACTTCTAGATTTAGCTCCTATTCCTTCATCACTTAAAGCTCTAGAAATAGTCAATTTAAGCTCTCTTCTTTTACTGCCTAGTTTATTTGTTTTGGAATCTTTTGAAAAAGTTTCTCCTTTAATTCTTTTTGTTGCTCGTTGTTCAGCTAACTTCCTTTTTTCAAAATCAGAAGTAACATGATTTGTTGGTTTAGAATAATTAGGCTTTCTTTGTATAAAAGATGATTGATTTTTTAATTTTTCATTATTTAAAATAGGTTTTGAAGTTTGGGATTTTCCTAAATATCTTTTAGTTTTTTTTTCAATTACGACAGTATTTTTCGATTGATTTTTTGCCTGCTCTATACTGTTAATAGTTTTGTTGGTGCTTCCAGAAATAGATAATTTTAACTTTTTTTTTTCCATTTTTCATCTCTCAATCTTTATAAACTTTATCTCTAGCAGACATAATTAAATCATCGGCTTCTTTTTTTGATAAAGCAAAATCTTCTAAACATCCTTTAATTCTAACTCTTTCTCCTTTAATAACATCATAACTACCTGTTAATTCATCTGATGCTAAATCTGCAAAATCATTTAATGATAATATTTTTTGTTCTCCAAGTGTCACCAACATTCCAGGGGTTAATCCTTTATGATTAATTAAATCGTTTTCTAAACCAAGATCTTTAATTTTGTTTGAAATTTCTTCTTGATCTTTTTGATAAAACTCTTTAGCCCTATCAATTAATTCTTTTGCTGTATCAGTTTCAATTCCTTCTATTTTGGATAATAACTCAGGAGTACTATCTTTAATGTCATCAATCGTGGAAAATCCTTCTGCAACTAATAATTGGCCTAAAGTTTCGTCTAATTCTAAATTCTTTACAAAATTATCTGTTTTTTCTTTAAATTCTAACTGTCTTCTTTCAGAGTCTTCTTCATCTGTCATAATATTTATTTCATAATTTAATAGTTTTGTAGCCAATCTAACATTTTGCCCTCTTCTTCCAATTGCTTTACTTAAATTTTCTTCTGATAAAATTACGTCTAATTTTCTTTCTTCATTATGTACATTCACTCTTTGCACTTCAGCTGGTGACAATGCATTCGCTACAACAACAGCTGGATCTTCGGACCAATTAACTATATCAATTTTCTCTCCCTGAAGTTCATTTACTACAGCTTGAACTCTACTTCCTCTCATACCAACACATGCACCTACTGGATCTAATGATGTATCAATAGCTTTAACACAAATTTTTGCCCGACTTCCTGGGTCTCTTGAAGATGACTTAATTTCAATTAGACCATCATAAATTTCTGGAACTTCCTGTATAAATAATTTTTCCATAAACTTAGGGTGTGCTCTAGATAAAAATATTTGTTGACCTCTTGGCTCTCTTCTAACATCTAAACAATAAGCTTTGATTCTATCGCCAGCTTTTATATTTTCTCTTGGGATCATTTCATTTTTTTGTATAATTGATTCAGTTCGACCCAAGTCAACAATTACGTTTCCAAATTCTAATCTTTTAACGATTCCGCTTAAAATTGTATCTTTCTTATCTTTAAAATCGTTATACTGCCTTTCTCTTTCGGCTTCTCTTACGTTAAATGTTATTACTTGTTTTGCAGTTTGTGCCGCAATTCTACCAAAGTCAAAAGAGGGCAAAGGTTGTAATATTTCATCACCAATTTTTTTATCTATATTATTTTCATTAAGTTTTAATGCATCTTCAAGACTTATTTCTAGATTTGTATTTTCAGGATTTTCTACAATTAATAATTTTCTAAAAATACCAATATCTCCATTATTTCTATTAATTTGAACCTTAATTTCGTTTTCAGATCCAAACTTTGACTTAGCAGCTTTTGCTATTCCGTTCTCCATAGAGTCTATTATTAATTCTTTATCTATGGACTTTTCGAGTGCTACTGCTTCAGCAATTCTAATTAACTCTAATTTATCTGCTCTTCTATTTAACATATTAATTATTTCCAAAAAAAAATGGGCCGAAGCCCATTTTGAAATTTCAACAATGTAACTGGAATATAGGTGTTTTTTTTAAATATTCAACTTTATTTACTTATTAAAAACATCAGATTTATCAGTTTTTTCCCAAGAAAACGAACCATTTGATTCCGGTTCTCTACCAAAGTGTCCATAGGCAGATGTTTTTTCATAAATTGGTTTATTTAAGCCTAGCATTTCTCTGATACCTCTAGGACTTAAATCAAAATTTTCATTTATTAGTTTTTCAACGTGTCTATTTTTTTCTTCATCATTATCAAAAAGATCAACATAAATTGAAAGAGGTTTTGAAACTCCAATTGCATAAGCAAGTTGTATTAAACACTTATCTGCAA
>MDTG01335165.1_pt1 | contig 10381 bp, 7 predicted proteins | sample 811421 | NCBI WGS metagenome assembly MDTG01 (sample SAMN05326645, study PRJNA326480) | marine metagenome | isolation source: seawater | place: Pacific Ocean: South East | collected 2011
GACTGCGACACTACCTTTCATATCCGCTGCTCCTCTTCCTATTAACTCCCCATCTACAATATTTGCCTCAAAAGGGTTAGAAGTCCATTCCTCTTCTGGACCAGAGGGAACTACATCAGTGTGACCAAGATAGCAAAATACCTTTCCTGTATCTCCATACTTAGCCAGTAAGGTTTCGCAATTTAGCTCAGGAATTTTCTCTATTTGAAAACCCAATGGAATTAACTCAGCCTCTATGAGGTCAAAACAACCTCCATCTTCAGGAGAAATGGATTTAATTTTGATAAGTGATTGAGCTAGTTTTAGTGCAGACATAAGCAATTAGTTTTTATGAAGTGTTTTATTTAATGTTATAGATTTAGGGTTAATTCTTGCTTCAATGGCACCATTTTGAGAGTTTCTAATAAACAACAAATTGTTTTGTCCTGCCAGCTCTGAGGCTTTTACAACTGCTACAGGCTTATTTTTAGAATTGTAAGTCGTAATTTTTGATCCTCCAGTAACATATAGGCCCGCTTCTATAATGCAGTTATCACCCAGGGGGATGCCAAGACCAGAATTCGCCCCAAGAAGACAATTTTCACCTATAGATATTTTGATATTATTACCTCCTGATAGAGTGCCCATGGTGCTACAACCACCTCCCAAATCTGAATTTTTGCCTACCACTACGCCTGCAGAGACTCTTCCTTCTATCATTGCTGGTCCAAGTGTCCCTGCATTAAAATTAACGAAGCCCTCATGCATCACTGTTGTTCCTTCACTGAGATAGGCGCCCAGTCTAACTCTTCTTGCATCAGCAATGCGAACACCCGGAGGAATAATATAGTCTGTTAAACATGGAAATTTATCGATTGATTTTATTTCAATTGAATGATTATTTTTGTGTGAAGAAAGAATTCTAGTATTAATATCATCAAGTTCAATTGGTCCATGGTTTGTCCATGCAACATTAGGAAGATAATCAAATAGGTTTTCAAGATTTAGTGAATTAGGAACAAATTGCTTGTAAGAAATTAGATGCAGCTTTAAATATGCTTCTTCAATACATTCAATGGGTAGGTTCTCTAAAATTTTACATAAAACCAAAGTTTTATTTTCATCAAGATTATTAATTACACGATTTAGAATTTCATCCTGAATGTTGAGCTGAGAAGTATCTTTTATTTCAGTTACATTGTCAGTCATCAAGGCATCCCAGGCCTTAAATTTTTTACTGAATCCATCTTTGCCATTTTTAAAACTTATGCATGGAAAAAAGGTATCTAATGTATTGCCTGAGGCACCTTTCGTTGCAATGCCAAGGCCAATTAATGGGAATTTCATAGGTTTATTATAGGTAGTCTTAATCTTTATTGAAGTCTTTAAAGGTTCTTAAGTTTCTTTTTGAGATGGTATATTTTATTTTGAGAAATGCATGATTTTGTTTTTTCATCAATTACCGTGAAATTATCTTCTACTTTCTCACCAAGGGTTGTGATTCTGGCTGATTCAATGCTAATTCCATGATCGAGAAATATGTTTGCAACCTTAGAGAGTAAATATGGTTGATCTAAGGTTTCTAGAGTTATCAAACTTGCATCTTTATTGCTTGAAGGAGATATATGAACCCTAGTAGGGTAATCAAAAACTTTTTTTTGTTTTGTTTTAAATTTAATACTTGCATCGAAACTTTCTGAGGATATTGCTTTAATAATTTTTTGCTCAATATTTTGAATGTCCCTTTGAATCAAATTGCCTCCAAGGATTTTATGTCTACAAATAAAAGTATTCATGGCATATTTCCCATCATTAGTAGTATGAATATCTGAATCTATAGTTTCTAGCGAAAGCTCCTCCAAGCTTCTTACGGTTTTTAAAAATAAACCAGCTTGATTCAGGGTGAAGATAAATATTTCAATTAGATTTTTTCTGCTTTTAACAAAAACAGATGTTCTTCTTTTGGAAACAGCAACAGTTTTTGCCTGATTTAAAAGTTGCTCTATTTGATATTTAGAGAAATAAGAATCTGGCAATTGATCCCATACCTCATTCAAGAATTCACGTCCTTTTTTAATAGTATTTGCTGATATATTCCTTCTTTCATCAACAATAGATTGATCAGATTGCACTTCTTCGAAATTTAGTTTTCTTCTAGATGACATGAAAAGTTGCTTCAACAAATCATGTTTCCAAGAGTTCCACAAGGTTGGATTAGTACCTCTTATGTCATTGATGGTAAGCATATATATATAATTTAGCTTCTCTACAGTATTTACATGTTTAGTAAAATTGATAATCGTCTCTGGATCATGAACATCACTCTTTTGTGATATGGAGGACATAATTAAATGATTTTTAACTAGCCATGATAATAACTCAGTGTCATGAATAGAAAAATTTAACCTTTTGCAGAATTTCTTAATTATCTTCTCTCCTATTTTAGAATGATCTCCGCCTTTGCCTTTTCCAAGATCATGAAAAATTCCAGCAAGATATAAAAGTTCGACTTTTGGTAGCTTGTTAATTAGCTCATGTTCAATTTTCATTGAAGGATCAACTTTGCCAATTTGCATTTGTCTCATGTTTCTTACAACCTTAAAGGTGTGCTCGTCAACGGTATACACATGAAACATGTCAAACTGCATTTGGCCTTCAATTTCCCCAAATTCTGGAATTAGTAATCTCATTAAACCTAGCTGTTTAAGTTTTTTAAGAATAGTTGAAAGATTGGTAGTTGATCTAAGTATTTGCAAAAATTGAGCTCCAGTTTCTGGTAATAAAAAGTAATTAGAATTAATTTTTGGTAAAGATTCCTGAATCTTTTTAATGGATTTGAAATCTAACCCATTAATTTTTTTCAGTTTTCCAACTTGAATCAAGCTATCCAGAATTAACTCAGGCCTCTTAACGAGATCCACACTATCTGTAATCCCCATTCGATCTTTAAATATGTAATAGTTTTTTGTGAAAGGCCTTTTCAGCAATGATAATTGATCATCATATGCCTGAAAAACCAGCTCATTAAAATCTGACAAGTTTGATGCATGAAGAAAAAAAGTTCTCATAAATTTCTCTACAGCAGATGACTTTTTAGATGAATTCAGCTTAGATTTTTTTGCTAGTAAAAGCTGATTCTCAAAGCTAATGCGATTTGTGTTGCTTTGCAGATTAAGAAAAAATCTCAGAGTTTTAATATGTGCATAAGATTGGTTAATGCTTGCTATTTCTTTTTTAGAAAAAAGTTTTGCGGTTGCACAATTTTGTAATGTCTTTAATTCAAAACAATATTCCAAAATCCACAAAGCTGTTTGAAAATCTCGTAAGCAACCTGGAGATTCTTTTAGGTCTGGCTCGAGACTAAATTCAGTTGAATCAAATGATTTAAACCTATGATTTTGTTCAAGTCGTTTAGCCTTAAAAAATTTAGTTTTATTCCATTTTTTTAAAATTTTATTTAAATCATCATTCAAGCTGGCAACTTTATTTTTTTTGCAGAAAATAACTCTATGGGAAAGATAAGAGGTAAACTCTTTAAGATCAGATTTAGTAATTTGTTCAATATCCCTCAAACTTCGAACTGAATGACCAACTTTTACTTTGAGAGTCCAAAGCCATCCAATAAAATCTTTTATCTCATCAATTTTCTTTGTCTTTGGATTAAATTGAATGATGGAGAGATCTATGTCGGAGGAAGGGAAGAGCTCTTTTCTTCCATATCCCCCAAGAGCAACTAGGGCAAAATCTGTTTCAAGCTCTCTTCGTAAGAATTCCTTTTTAATAATTTCATCAAATTTATTTGATCTTTTCGTCAGAAAGGATTGAATCAATTCAGGTTTTTTGAATACTTTATGAAAACTTTTCCTAAATTCAATATTGATGGTTTCTAATGAGTTGCTCAAAAGGATTCTTCACTGCGTTTAGTTAAAACTTCCACACCAGACGAAGTAACTGCAAGGGTATGTTCCCATTGAGCAGAATTTCTGCCATCTCTTGTTTCTACAGTCCATCCGTCACTTAGGATTTTAGTATATTTTGAACCTTGATTGATCATGGGTTCAATCGTAAAACACATGCCTTCTTTGATTTCGATTCCTCTACCATGTTTGCCATAATGAAGAATTTGAGGTTCTTCGTGATAAACTTGCCCAATTCCGTGACCGCAATAATCCTCAACAACTGAGTAATGATTCTTTTCTGCATGCTCTTGAATAACTGCTCCGATATCACCTAGATGAGCCCCAGGTTTTACAAGATCTATTGCTTTGTATAAACATTCTTGAGCTACTCTAACAAGTCTTTCATTATGAGGCTGAGACTTTCCAACCAAAAACATTTTAGAAGTATCACCATGCCAGCCATCGACAAGGACAGTTACATCTATATTTAAAATATCACCATCTTTAAGAATTTTTTTTTCTGAAGGTATCCCATGGCAGATTACCTGATTAATACTTGAGCAAATTGTTTTTTTAAAACCGTTATAACCAATATTTGCAGGAATAGCATTTTTCTCATTAACAATAAAGTCATAACATTTTTTATCTAGCTCTTCAGTACTTACCCCAGGCACTACAAATGGTGTAATCATTTCTAATACTTCGGCTGCTGATTGACCTGCAATTCTCATATGAGATATTTGCTGTTGATTTTTTAAATTTATCTTCATTTTTTTTAAAATTTTATGGACGTTGGGGACTTATCAATATAAAGTACCCTTTTAATGCCAGCGCACAATTTTAGCTCATTAAATCATCAATTTTCACAATTTTTTTCTATCTTTTTTTCATTCCTTGGAGAGATTAACTAATGTCTTTTCCAGCTATTTTAGTTCTAGAGGACAGTTTTTTCATAGAGGGTATTGGATTTGGTGCAAAAGAGCTATCAGTAGGGGAAATTGTTTTTAATACCTCTATGTCAGGTTATCAAGAGATTATTACCGATCCATCATATGCCAAACAAATCATTGCTTTTACTCATCCTCATATTGGAAACACTGGAATAAATGATGAGGATCATGAGTCTGATAGTATTGTTGCTTCTGGAATTGTAATTAAAGATCTACCAAATCATTTTAGCAATTGGCGCGCAACCCAATCTCTTGAAAGTTTCTTGGAATCAAAGAAAACAATAGGAATTTCAAACATTGATACTAGAGCATTAACAGCAAAGCTGAGAGATCATGGGTCAGTAAAAGCATGCATCGCTCCAGGAAACAAAGAATCTTTGCCATTAGCTAAAGAGGCTTTAGATCAATTTAATGGTTTGGAAGGCCTAGATCTTGCGAAAGAAGTATCAACTAAAAAATCTTTCTCATGGGATGAGGGTACTTGGCCAAACTACCAAGAGACTAAGAATGAAAAGCTAATTGTTGCAGTTGATTTTGGAGTAAAGAAAAATATTTTAAGGCTTTTAAGAAAGCATGTAGGAAAAGTACAGGTAGTGAATGCTCAAATAACTTTCGAGGATTTGATGGAGCTAAAACCAGATGGAGTTTTTTTATCTAATGGGCCTGGAGATCCTGAGCCTTGTATTTACGCGATCAAATTAATTCAGCAGCTGCTTGATATTAATATGCCAATTTTTGGAATATGTTTGGGCCATCAGTTACTTGCTCTCTCTAGTGGATGCAAAACATACAAGATGAAGTTTGGTCATCATGGTGCCAATCATCCAGTTCAAGATCTAACATCTAAAGTGGTATATATAACAAGTCAGAATCATGGTTTTGCTGTTGAATCATCTAGCCTGCCTGAAAATATTAAGCCTACTCATATATCGTTATTTGATCAAAGCTTGCAAGGTATTGTCTTTAAGGACAAGCCTGCATTTAGCTTCCAAGGGCATCCAGAGGCTAGTCCCGGGCCTCATGAGCTAGAAGAGTTATTTAAAAAATTTCATTCAATGATTGAGAAAAATGCCAAAAAGAACTGATATTAAGTCTGTTTTGATTATTGGCGCTGGACCAATAATTATAGGACAAGCTTGCGAGTTTGATTATTCAGGTGCTCAAGCTTGCAAAGCACTAAAGGCTGAAGGTTTTCGGGTCATCTTAGTCAACTCTAATCCTGCAACAATTATGACAGATCCCTTGCTTGCAGACGCTACATACATTGAACCGATTCATTGGAAATCAATTGAAAAAATCATTGATAAAGAACGTCCAGATGCATTGCTACCAACTATGGGAGGTCAAACCGGTTTAAATACTGCTTTGACATTGGCAAAAGAAGGGATCTTAAAAAAATATAATGTTGAGCTCATTGGCGCATCGAGGGAGGCTATAGATAAAGCAGAAGATAGAGAACTCTTTGATAAAACTATGAAAGCTATTGGGATTGAGACTCCAAGATCTGGAATAGCTCATTCAATGGAGGAGGCTTTATCAGTTCAAGAGGGGCTTGGATTTCCATGCATAATTCGTCCTTCTTTTACTTTAGGTGGTTCTGGAGGAGGAGTCGCTTATAACATCCAGGAATTTAAAGAAATTTGTGAAAAAGGTCTAGATCTCTCTCCAACAACTGAGTTATTGATTGATGAATCTTTGCTTGGTTGGAAGGAATATGAGCTAGAGGTTGTGAGAGACAAAAATGATAATTGCATCATAATATGCTCAATAGAAAACCTTGATCCAATGGGTGTGCATACCGGTGATTCAATAACAGTTGCACCAGCTCAAACATTAACTGACAAAGAATATCAGATCCTTCGCGATCAATCTTTTAAAATTCTTAGAGAAATTGGGGTTGAAACTGGAGGAAGTAATGTTCAATTTGGCATTAATCCTGAAAATGGAAGAGTGGTCGTAATTGAAATGAATCCGAGAGTGAGCCGATCATCAGCCCTGGCTTCAAAAGCAACTGGTTTTCCAATTGCCAAAGTTGCTGCGTTATTATCTGTTGGGTTTTCATTGGATGAATTGCAGAATGATATTACTAATGGCTTAACACCTGCATCATTTGAGCCTTCCATTGATTACATAGTTACGAAAATTCCTAAATTTGCTTTTGAGAAATTTCCACAGGCAGATGACAGACTTACAACTCAAATGAAATCTGTTGGGGAGGTAATGGGTATTGGAAGGACTTTTCAAGAATCACTTCAAAAAGCCCTTCAAAGCTTAGAAGAGGACTTGCATGGCTTTGAAAGCATCTTAGATAATTCCTCGAATCAAAATGAAACCCTTCGCTATGAACTTACTTTTCCTGGATCTAGGAGAATTCTATATATTGCAGAGGCAATAAGACTAGGATGGGAAGCAGATCAAATAAACGAATTAACCGGAATGGATTTCTGGTTTCTGTACCAAATAATAGAATTAATTGATGAGGAAAACATCCTGCAGGATATGAAACCTCAGGAAATTAGTTTTGATAAAATGCTTAACCTTAAACAAAAAGGCTTCGCTGATGAGAGAATTGCTAAACTAACTAGATCAAATTCTCAAGATATAAGAAATCTAAGAAAGAAACTAGGAGTTACACCTTCTTTTAAGAGAGTTGATACTTGCGCTGCTGAATTTGATACTGAAACCGCATATATGTATTCAGCCTATGAAGGTGACTGTGAATCTCGCCCTACAAGCAATAAAAAAGTTATTGTTTTAGGCAGCGGTCCAAATAGGATAGGACAGGGCATAGAGTTTGATTATTGTTGTGTCCATGCTTCATTCGCACTTCAAGAAGAGGGCTATGAATCTATTATGATTAACTGCAACCCTGAAACTGTTTCCACAGATTACGACACATCCAATAGATTATATTTTGAGCCAATCACAGAAGAAAAAGTATTAGATATTATTGATCTAGAAAAACCAGTAGGAGTTATCATTCAATTTGGTGGACAAACACCCTTGAAACTCTCAGAGGCTTTGTTATTGAATAATGTAACAATCCTTGGTACGGATGTAGATGCCATTGATAGGTCAGAGGATAGAGAGAGATTCCAATCGCTTGCTCATCAACTGAAACTTAAGCAGCCTCCCAACAGGACAGTTAAGAACCTTCAAGAGGCTATCAAGGCGTCTGAAGAAATTGGATTTCCTCTTGTTGTTAGGCCCTCATATGTTCTTGGCGGCAGGGCAATGGAGCTAGTACATACGCAAGTTGAGCTTGAAAAGTACTTAAAAGAAGCTGTTGAAGTTTCAGCTCAAAAACCAATTTTACTTGATGGGTATTTAACTGATGCAATTGAAGTGGATGTTGATGTTATTTCGGATGGCAGCGATATTCAGATTGGAGGTATTTTGCAGCATATTGAGCAGGCTGGAATTCACTCTGGCGATTCCGCTTGTTCATTGCCACCATATAGCCTTTCAGGAAATGTGATTAAAAAAATTGAAAAACAGGCTAAAGAGATTTCTGCTGAATTAAATGTAATTGGATTGATGAATATTCAATTTGCTGTGCAAGATGAAAAAGTTTTCATTATCGAAGTAAATCCTAGAGCATCAAGAACTGTTCCATTTATTTCAAAATGTATAGGAGATTCATTGGTTAAGTCTGCAACAAAAACTATGGTTGGAAAATCATTAAAAGATATTGGTTTTTCCAACGAGTTACCAAAAAATTATTTTTTTGTAAAAGAGGCTGTTCTTCCTTTTGATAAATTTCCTGCTGTTGACCCCATTCTTGGTCCAGAAATGAAATCTACTGGGGAGGTTATGGGAATCGGCTCAAGTTTTGGGGAAGCGTATGCAAAAGCTCAGCGAGGAGCAAATAAAATTTTTCCTGCTTCAGGCTCAGCTTTTATAAGTGTAAAAGAGTCTGATAAAAAATACCTTCCAAATCTCATTCCTCTTCTAATTGAACATAAATTTTCTTTAATAGCTACCAAAGGTACTGCAGAAGCAATTAAAAATCTGGGCTTTAAATCCGAAATAATTAATAAGGTTTCTGAAGGACGACCTCATATAGTTGATGAACTAGTAAATGATTCAATCAATCTTCTAATTAATACTACTGAAGGCAGGCAATCTATTGAGGAGTCTGGATTAATAAGAAGAACAGCCTTACAGAAAAAATTGTTTTGTGTAACAACTATTTTTGGTGCATTTGCTCTGTTGGATGCAATGAGCACAAATTCAGATGACTGGATTTATAATTCTCTTCAAGAAATCAATTAACTTTTTTCATTTGATATAATGATTAAATGGATAAACTTCCAATTACTAAAGCAGGAGAACTTAATCTCAATGAAAAGCTGCGTCAACTAAAGACAAAAGATAGGCCTGAAATATCTCAAGCTATTGCAGAAGCTCGCGCACATGGAGATCTCAAAGAAAATGCTGAATATCATGCAGCAAAAGAACAGCAGGGTTTTATAGAGGCGAAAATTCAAGAAATTGAACACGCTCTTGCTAATGCACAAGTTATAGATGTCAAAGATATTCCTGAATCTGGCAGAGTTGTTTTTGGTTCAACAATAGATTTATATGATTTAACCAATGATAAATCTATTACTTACAAAATTGTTGGCAATTTAGAATCAGATCCCGATGCAGGTTTAATATCTATTCAGACACCAATTGCTCAGGGTTTAATGGGTAAAAATGTTGGTGATGAAGTTACAATTTCAACTCCATCTGGAATCATTGAGTTTGAGATTGAAAAAGTACAGCATCTATAAAATATGTATGCTGATCCATGGGCAGTAAAAGCTAAAAAACTTGGCCACAGATCCCGTGCAGTTTTTAAATTAGAAGAAATCTTAACTAAAACTAAGGCTCTTCATAAGAAAAGTTTAGTGCTAGATATCGGTTCAGCTCCGGGAGGTTGGTCAGAGTTTATAAAAGTGACTGAACCCTTATCAACTGTTTATGCAATCGATCTTCTGTCAATGGAGCCAATTAAGGATGTAATATTTTTTCAGGAAGATATTGCAAACATTGATAAAATTGAAGAAATTTTTTTACTTAAATCAAAATTTAACCTTGTTATTTCTGATTTAGCCCCCAATTTAACTGGTATAAGAGCAGTCGATGAAGCAAATATATTTGAGTTAAATATTTTTACTCTTAGAATAGCTTTAGATTATTTAAGTAAAAGCAATGGATCATTCATCATTAAAACGTTTCAGAACAGCTTATTAAAAAAATTAAGAACTAGAATGGAAAAGGGCTTCCATTTAGTTCAAACTTATAAACCTGCTGCCTCAAAAAGTAAGTCAGCAGAAATTTACTTATATGGAGAGAGGCCACTATGAATTCTGTTTTTAAAAATGCATTAGTATGGGTTTTATTGGGCTCATCTCTAATATTTATATTTAACAATGTAGAAAATGCCTCGTCTTCAAAGAGGGAAATGATTTCATACAGTCAGTTCAAACAAGAAGTTCTTTCGGATCGAATTGGCAAAGTTATATACAAAGGCGACCAGATGACTATTTTTGGTGAACGCCTTGA
>MDTG01143610.1_pt1 | contig 10380 bp, 9 predicted proteins | sample 811421 | NCBI WGS metagenome assembly MDTG01 (sample SAMN05326645, study PRJNA326480) | marine metagenome | isolation source: seawater | place: Pacific Ocean: South East | collected 2011
AAAATATTTAATACTAAATCCATGATCAATAATTTCTTTTAAAGATTTTTCAAAAATATTACCTATTTTAATATGCACATATGGACACACTAATACATCACCTATAGGAGTTACATAAACTCTATTAACTGTAGTACATCCTAAAATTTTCTCGTGATTTTTATCGAATGGATTCCATATATTTCTAACTAAATTTTTATATTCTTTTCTTATCTTTCTCAAATATTCTCTATCTTTATCATCGCAAATTACTTCCTCAGCATTTTGCCACATTCCTGATGGTACTGCTACATTCAAAAGTGTTTTGTATCTTTTTTGTTTTGAATAATCTAAAAGTTCTTTAAAGTGTTCTGTGTTAGCATTGTAGTGTCCAACTGTAATGTTGAGGTATGGGTCCATACCAGCATCTTTCACATGCTCAAGAGCAGCTATAGCTCTTTTCCAAGACTCTTTTCTACCTCTAATTTCATCATGTATTTTTTCATTCATACTATCTATACTTACAGAAACTCTACTAACTTTATACTCCGCTAATCTTTTTGCCATTTTAGCATCCAAATGAAATCCATTTGTGGTTAGATACATATAAAATCTTTCAGGTCTAATGGCCTCTAAAACTTCAAATAATTTTTTAGGTTGAAGTAGTAATTCACCACCTTGCAAATCAAATTCGAAATACCCCAATTCATCAGCTTCATCTGCCAACTTTTTTATTGCGCCTATGTCTAGATATTCTTTTACATGGTCACCTTTTGGAGAATTTGTGAAACAATACTTGCATCTAAGATTGCATGCATTATTAAAATTCAAATCTATACCTCTTGTTTTTGTTCCTACTTTTCCATCATTTTTATTCACATAGTTATAAAAATCTTTTAATTTTTTTACTAATCTTGGTTTATCTAGTAATGAGGACGCTATAGGCATATTTGTTATTTTTTTGGTGTTTTAATATTTTCTGCAAAATCTTTCAATATCATACTAAAATTTACTGAACAAGTTAATTTATTTTCTTGAAAAGCTTTTCCATTGAATAGTGCCATACCTCTTTTAAAACTTATAACTTCTGTATCTAGTTCTAAATTATATCCTGGAATTACTTTTGAAAAAAATCTAGCCTCATTCACTTTAAGAAGATACATTATATTACAATTTACTTCTGGCATCGTAAAAATTGACATTGCTGATATTTGAGTAAGTGCCTCTAATTGAAGAGAACCAGGCATATTTGGATCTCCAGGCCAATGTAATTTAAAAAACCATAAAGTTTCAGGTAATTTTTTGAATCCTTTTGCACTTACTCCGGGCATTACATTTGAAACTTGATCAAACATTAGAAACTCATCTCTATTTTTTTGATATTCAAGTATTTGTTTTTTATTTAATATCATTTTTTAAATATTTAATTTAAGTTTCATATTTTTTTAATTAAAATATCTAACCTGGTATTATTCTGTAAAAGTGATTTGTCTTGATTAAAAACATGACACTCAAATTTTTTATTGTTATACATTTTGGATATCTTAAATATAAGTTTGTCATTTATTAAAACTAATTTTCTATCTTTATTAATACTATTTAGTATTTTTTTTTCTTTTTGAGAGGTATTTTTAATATTTATGAGCCACTTTTCATGAATTTTTTTATACTGAGCTGATTTTTCAAATCTTTTCTTCATATCTATATTTGGTATATCTCCAATTAGTAACATTCCGGAAATATTTAGTTTTGATAATAAAATTTTAATTACCTTAAATAACTCTTTCTGGTTTTTAAAATAATGTACAACACTATAAATTAAAATTTTTTCATATTTTTTTTTGATTTTTGAATGATCTTTTTTTATATCACCTGATATAAATTTTATTTCGTTATTAATTTTTTTTTTTATTTTTTTTATAATCAGATAATGATCAATTCCAGTCGCTGACTTAACCTTTGGCTTAATACATTTAAGAATTTTTGAATCTCCACAACCTACATCAAGAAAATTATCTGTTATTTTAAAATTTAATTTAGAAGAAATATCTTTAACAATATATTTAATTTTTTTTTTCATCCAGGTAGTTCTACCTGAGGAGAGGTTTAAATTATTTTTTCCTAAAGTTGCAAAATTTTCAAATGAAATATTACTCATTTTAAAACATCATATCCTTTTTTACCATTAAAGCCCTCCTTTTCATTTTTTGGAGGTATAGAACATAAACCAATAATTTGTTTTTCAATTTGAGACATTTTTGCATAAATTTTTTTTGGAATTGATTTCGTATAATCAAATCTTGCTTTTAAATACCAGCTCTGAAAAGTAGCCACTAAAATCCAAGATTGAATATTTTTGTTCTTTGAAGCTGATCTACCGTGCCAAAGTCGACTATCCCATATTATTAAATCTCTAGCTTTTCCCTCTAAATAAGATAATTTTTTATAAGATCTATTAGAATAATTATCACTCTTGTGTGAGTTTTTAACATAAGTTGTGCATCCAGAAGTTTTATCTCTATCATTAAGCAGTATGCCCACCTGTAACATCCAGGTGTTAATTGAAGAACTAGGTTTCCATGAGTCTATATGAAGGTGAAGTCTAGATGATGAGTTAATCCCTATATATTCCCCAAGAATATAATTTGGTTTATTTTTTGGTATCAACTTATAATAAGGATCATTTAAAATTGGTATAAGAATTTGTTGTATTTTTTTTTTACAAATTAAATTTAAAAAGTAAATATCTTTAAAATGAGGCGACCATAAAGTACCTTTTTTTTCTAATCCATAAATTTTATTTATTTTTTTTTTTGCATTTTCAATTTCATTTTTAGTAAAAAAATTTTTTATCTTAATAAATCCATCTTTTCTGAATTTTTTTGTATAGTAATTAATCATTTTTTTTTTCAAGGATTTGTTTAACATTTAATATAACCTCTTTCTCAACCTCTTGGTGTATTGGAAGAGGGAAAAATTTTTCCAAATGCCAATTATTTAAATTAAATGAGGTATTAAGATGTCTTTCAAAAAAAATAAATTTATTTAATTTATTAATTTCTTTTTTTTGAATTTCATTAATTTTAATCGGCAGAATAATTGGCAATCTATTTTCATCTATCTTAAAATTTACAAAGTTTTGCATTATTTTTATTTTCTCTAATCTATCTTGAACTATATGTTTATAATTATTTAAATTTTTAAATATTAAATCATTTATTACGTTACCCGGATATGCGTTATAAGTTTCACCGAGTTGCCAATAACCATCTGCAATTTTACTAAAATTACTCAAATATTTAAGGAATATTTGCATGTTAGAATATTTTTTTTGATTGTCTCTAATTAGTTTTAATTTTATTAATAACTCTTCATTTCTACAAAAAACTACCGCACCAAATGGTATTCCAAAAATTTTTGATAATGAAAAAATTTCATATTTTCCATTGTTTTGAAACAACGTTTTACTGTTTAATATTAATGAGTCTATGCTGTCTTCTATAATGTTTTTACAATTTGTATCAAATTTTTGTAAATATCCCCATTGATTATGTATCAAACATGCATCAAAATCTTCTTTCATGTTTAAAGCCACTGGTGTTGAAATATTCCCCAATGTTTGAAAAATACAAGCATTTGAATATGGTGAAAAACCAACAATACTCTCTCTTTTTAAGTTAAATGATTTTAAACATGATACTATAGCGGATCTTCCTGAGCTAAAATATAATGGGTATGAATTTTGGAATTGGTTTTTAATAAAATTCTCAACATCAATTATTTTTTTTTTATTTAAATGAAATTTAATTTTTTTTTGTTTATTTGGCCAAAAATTATACATTATGATTTTCTTTAAATTTTTTTATTTGATTTTCATAATAATGTAGCTCTTCTTTTCGACTCTTAAACCATATCCATTTTCTCATTAGAAAATTTGAATTGCCAAAACCTTTTTTAAAAAACCTAATTTTTTTTATTTTATCATTTGTTATCCAATTTAAACCCTCTTCAAAATTTGCATATCCTGTTTCGTATTTCTCTATTCCTCTTTTTCTCAATTCATTGCAAATTGTATAATTCATTGAATGTGTTAAAGGAATTTTTGCATCAAAATTTTGATCATTTGCAACGCTGAGACCAATTGCTGATTTTTTTCCTAAACCAACAATTTCTGTTTGTACACGTTTGTTTTTAAAAAATTGGTCAAATATAATAGCGTTTTTTTCATAAACTAAATTAAACATTTTTTTGTAAGACTCGTCAGATCTATTTTGTTTACCTGAACATTTTATATGTAAATCTTTATAAATATTTTCTAGCTCTGGTTTGCAATTTTTATAGTCATAGATCTTAAATTTATAAAATTTCAATCCGTTGGTTATTAAGTTTCTATAACTACTTCTTAATTTATTCCAATGTATAGACTCACTTGTAGTAAGATCAATATAACTAAAAAAGCATGAAAAATCTATTGCTCTAAATCTATCAAGATACATTTCATTGAAATTATATTTATTATAAGTAGTTGGATCAAATAAAGCATACCATCTTTTAATATTATTTTCAGTTAATATTTTGTTTATTATATCGTTCGTAATTTTCTCTAAATCTTTAATTTGTTTATTCTCTAAATTGTTATTAAATAATGGTGCTGGAATTGATTTAAACTCGTTATACCAAATATATGAATTTTCAAGATCTATAATTAGAGGGAACAAACATAAAGCAACGTCATCAACGTGTATTATAAAACTTAAATCTATAATTTTATTTTTTATCTGAGACTTTTCTACATCTATATAATTTCTAGAGTATCTATATGAGTAAAATGGGTAAGATGTCAAAAAGCTTTTCCAAAGAATATCAAAATTTTCATCCTTATAAAAAGAAACTTTAAAAGAGTTTAAACTTTCTATCTTTTTTTTCATAAATGAGTATTTTATATACCAAAAGTCGCATATAATATGCAAAAATTACAAATGAATATTTACATTGAATTGGAAGTTTTAAGAAGAGAATTAGAAGGAAGACTTTTAGTTGGGCTTAACCTTAAACTAAAAAAACATAGAGTTTTTTTAGGCTCTAGAGAAAGTATTTTTGATGCAGCCTTAAAAAAAAAAATTTCTCCTGGTGTCATTTTTATGAAAGATACTAATTCAACAAAAGAATATATTAAAATATATAAAGATATTATAAAATTAGGTTTTAAAATAGTCTCTCAAGATGAAGAGGGTGGTTATATTGATGATAGTTTTAATTTATATTCCAAATTAAGACATTTAGATGGAGAGTCTTTTAATTATATAGAAAAATATTTTTGCTGGGGAAAAAGAGATAAAGATTATCTTGAAAAACATTTTTCAAATAAGTGTAAGTATATAATTACGGGCTCACCTAGAATAGAACTTTGTAAACCCTCAATGAAAATGTCTAATGAGAAGTTTGCTGAAAATTATAATTTAAAAAAAAAATATATTTTTTTTACAATTCAAACACCAATTTTATTTGCTAGGTCATTTCCTGAGAGGATGAAATTAAAATTAGTTAATCTTTTAGATGATGAGAATAGAAACGAAATTAACGAGAAAAAATATGAAGATGAGTGTATAGGGATTTTAGTATTAAATAAATTTATTGAATTAATATTATTTCTCTTAAAAAATTTAATTGATTATGATATTATAGTAAGAATTCATCCATCTGCTGACGAACAAAATTTTTTAGATCTTATAAGTTTTGATCATCCTAGATTGCGTATAATTTCAGATGGTTTTATGTCAGAATTTATTAATCATTCAGAAATTGTAATACAGAATTCTTGTACTGGAGCTTTAGAGGCATTTATTGCTGAAAAACCAGTTATTTCCTTCATTCCAAAAATAAAAATTAATGCTACAGAAAAAATGGATAATTTTCCCAACAGAATTGGTGTTAAACTTACAGATTCTAAGGAAATACTTAATTTTATAAAAACGCCAATAAGAAACTTTAGTGAATCTGAAGAAATTAAAAATAGAATTTATACTGATAAATCCTCTCATGAATTAATAGCTGAAAATATTAATAATATAGAGATTAACTCAAAAAGCAGTTCTGCTAAATTTAATTATACTTTTAAGAAAAGTTATATCTATTTAATATTAAAAAATAATTTAAAAAAAATTTTTTCAAAGTACTTTAATTATAAATTCACAGACAACAGCTCAAGATATATAAAATTTTATAGAGATTTTAATTTTGAAAATTTATCTACAGTTTTAAATAATATAAAAAAAAAGAGAATAAACTCAGATTATAATTCTTGTGAAATAAAGATGATAAATGACAGTATTTTTGAAATTAAAAAAAAAAATTAATTTTTTAATTAAAAAATTTAAAAGTTTTTATTAATACGTAATCTATCAATTTTAATCCTATATTGTGATATATAGGAAAGCTGCAGGAGTTTTTTGAATAATAAATACTTCCATTATAATTTTTAAGATAAAATTTTTTATTTTTATCTTTTTTAAAAATACTAAAAAAGAAAATTGGCTTATAGTGTAATTGTAAATAAATTTTATTTTTTAACATATACTTAAAAAATAAATCTCGATTTGATTTTAATTTTTTAAAATTAATAGAAACAATCATTAGATGATAAGATGGAAAATTTTTTATATTATAATTAGGTATTTTAAAAATATGATCAAAATTACTTAATTTTTTTTTATAGTATTTAAATATTTTATCTCTATATTTTATGAAATTATTTAATTTTTTTAATTGGGATAAACCTAAGGCACAATTTATCTCGCTTAATCTAAAGTTAAAACCGTTTGTTATAATATCGTAATTCCAATGATTTTTTTTTCTAATTATACCATGATTAATTAGTAAACTTATTTTTTTTGCTAATTTAGGATTGTTGGTTGTTAAAGCTCCACCTTCTCCTGTTGTCACTCCTTTAACTGGATGAAACGAAAATGTCGATATATCTGAATGTAAGCATGATCCAATAGGAATTTTTTTATTTTTATAACCATATTTTGATCCAAAGCCATGACAAGAATCTTCAATAATAAAACATTTATATTTTTTTTTTATTTTGAATATTTCTAAAGCATTTTCTGGGTAACCGCCTAAATGCATGGTAACGACAGCTTTAATTTTTTTTAATTTAAATTTTTTTATACATTCAAGTATATGCTTGTAAGTCATCTGACCTGAATATTTATCTACATCAGCTAAATAAATTTTTGCACCAATTTTCTTAGCCATATTATATGAAGCAATAAAGTTTATTGCTGGCATAATTACAATATCTCCTTTTGTAAGATCAATAGAGTAAAAAGATATTAGTAAAGCAGATGTGGCTGAGTTGCATACACTTACATATTTGCTTTTTACTACTGACTTAATTTTTTTCTCAAATTTTTTTTGAATTGGGCCGGATGTCAAATGATTAGAGTTTAGGGTATCAATTATTTTTTTCTGATCTAATTTGTCAGTATAATGCTTGCCGTATAAAATCATTTTTTTATTTTCCAATTATAAGGATAGATTAAATTTTTATCAGAACACGATAGATTTTTATAAAATATCTTATATTTATTTTTTTTAAACGCAAAAATAATTTCGTTTAATTCTTTTGTTGAATTTACACCAATGACCACGCTTTTAAATTTTTTTATATTTATCTTTATAAAATTAATGCATAACTCAAAAGCATTTTTTTTATAATAGATTTTTTTTCTTTCAAATTTATTAAATAAATTTTTCCATTTCTTAAAATATTTAGGTAAAGTGTTTGTATTCATCAAAAGCAATCCCTGTAAAAATATCGATCTAACATGAATTTCAGTTTTTGTATTTTTAAAATATAGGTAATTTTTATTTTTAATTAATTCCTGATCAAAAACATTAAGTGGGACTTGTAAAAAATTTATATTATAAATTTTAATAAATTTTTTTGCTTCTTTTAAACTATAAATAGAGATTCCAAATTTATTAATCAAGCCAATACTTTTTAAATATTTAAATACTTCAAAAACATTATTTAGCTCTTTATAATTAAAATCATTAACATTGTGAATTAATACTGCATGTATCTTTTTTAAATTAAGTAATTTTAAGCAATTTTTAAAATTTCGAATTATTTTTTTTTTTTGTATATGAAGACTTTATTTTTAATTTTAAAATTATTTTAAAGTGATTAATTTTTATCTTACCCAGAAGCCTAATTACACCTTCATAATCCTCGGCTAAATCTAAGAATTTAACATTATTTTGTTTAGCAACTGATAAGATTTTTTTTATTTCTTTTAAAGAAGGCTTTCCAAATAAATTACTTATTCCATAATTTCTACTAAATTGTGCTGTTCCTAAAGAGTATATCAATTCAACCTATTAAAATTTGTAAAATTTATATCAGAAATCTGATTAATATCTTTTTCTTTGTTTTCAAATTTTTTTATATTCTTAAATACTTCATATAAATCATTTGCATACATATCTATGTAATTTAACTTATGTTCTGTGCTAAGAAAAATTAAATTAGACGAAAGATAATTTTTTTTTAATAATTCATTAATTAAATAAACTTTATATTTTTGATTATGTTTACTTAAAAAATTAAAATTAGGTATTGCATTTATTCCCGATACATCAATTTCTAAACCATATTCCTTTGCACATTTTTTCCATATATTTTTAATCTTCACTCCTTTTTCAGAAATGATATTCCAAGATTTTATTTTATCCATCTGTTTTAATGTAGCTAATCCAGCTGCATAACCTATCCTTTCAGTCCAAAATGTACTACTTATAAATGTTTTTTTTTCAGCTTCCATAATATCTCTCTTTCCAATAATAGAAGAAATAGCATAGCCATTTCCTAGAGCTTTACCAAATATTGCTAAATCTGGATTGACCTTATATTTTAGATGCAAACCACCATAAGTTTCTCTGAAACCAGTGGTGCACTCATCAAAAATTAATATAATTTTTTTTCTATCACAAAGATTTCTAATTTTTTCTAAAAAATTATTTTTTGGTATAAAGTTTCGTTGAACTTCCATTTTTATTGCTGCTAAATCATTATTTTTCACAATATCTTTTATTTGGTTAAAATTATTATATTCAAATGGAATAGAAGAGTTTTTTAATCCTTGTGGTATTCCATTCATTGATATGCCTGGAAAAAGAAGTTGATCTAATCTTTTTCTCTTATTTAAATCAATTGACAAATACCAATCATGCCACCCATGATAACCGCATACTGCAACTTTCTCTTTTCCAGTTGCGGCTCTTGCTAATCTTATTGCAATAGCATTAGCTTCTCCTCCAGATCGCGCGAATTTCGCCATATCAGACCATGAATGTAAAGAAATTAACTTTTCGGCCAACATTACTTCCTCGTAACAATTTAAGGTGCTCATGTTACCTTTTTGAATTACTTTTTTCACTTCATTATCAACTTTATCATTTCCATAGCCCAAAATATTTGTTCCTACACCCATAACCGAAAAATCTTTATATTTTTTTCCAAACATATCCCAAACAAATATTTTCTTTGCTTTTTTAAAGTAAGTTGGCCAAGTATCTCCGGAAAATCTATCAGGTCTTTTAGAAATTAACATATTTCCACCTGCAATTACTTGGCTAGCTTTTAACCACAACTTTTTATATTTATTTTGTATGGACCCTTCGTTTTGTAAAATAAATCTATTAGATTTTTGTAAAATTAGTCTTTTTTTCGTTAATTCTAAGTTAATTTCAGAAAGGGTAAAGTTTATACGTTTATTAAAATGACTAAATATTTTTTTGATTTCATCTAAATCCTTGGACTCATCTATTGTCCATCTAAATTCTGATAATTCATAGCTACATTTATAGTTATCTTTTTTGATGTTTGGGATTTTATTAATATTAATTGTCACGTGTTCTTTAGACAATTTATCGTCAAAATAATCGAATATTTTTTGTAAAACTTCAAATTTAAATATTTCAACATCTAATCCATCAGGAAAATTAGATGGTGGGCCATTATTTAAATAATCTAAATTATTTCTTTTAAAATATGTTATCATTTTGTCAATAGTTTCCCAATCTACTAGTGGACAGTCAGCGGTAATTCTTATTATATTTTCAGCTTGAAACTTTACTGAAGTTTCGAAAAATCTTTTTAATACATTCCTTTCACTTCCTCGATAGTAGTTTAAATTTAGTTTTTTACACAATGAAATTACTTTATTATCAATTTTATTATTTGTTGTAGATACAATTATATTTTTAATTTTTTTCGATTTTCTTAGCCTCTTGATAATAATTTCAAGAATAGATTTATTATTTATTTTCTTAAAAATTTTATTTTTAAATCTTTTTGAGTTTGATCTTGCCTGTACTATGCATATAAAATTC
>MDTG01438902.1_pt1 | contig 10380 bp, 14 predicted proteins | sample 811421 | NCBI WGS metagenome assembly MDTG01 (sample SAMN05326645, study PRJNA326480) | marine metagenome | isolation source: seawater | place: Pacific Ocean: South East | collected 2011
ATAGGAAGTGACCTAGTTCTCTTGACTGACATAGACGGAATCCAAGAACGTTACACCACTCATATCTGTCACGAATTACTCTGATGAGTTCACTAGTGATGCCATAACCACTGTTCTTAGATGCAGAGTAAGTTTTACCAGTCTGTCTGTCACGTAGGATTGTATTGTATCCTAAGTGATATGAATACCATCTATCAACATAGTCACTTGGTGCTTTACATACACCAGTTGACTGTGCTTCACCATCAGTAAGAACAACTAGGTGTGTCTTCTCTGTACCGTTCTCTCTCTTCCATCTTGGAAGGAAATCTGCCATTACAACTAGACCTTCGTTGAGTGGAGTACCACCTAGACCTAGGAATGCAGGAACAGGAAGTGGTACTTCTGCTTCGCTTTCCCAGTAGTTGTAGTGACATTCGAAATGACGTGCAACTGACCAAAGATTCCTGCATTGTCTGTGGAAATCTTTGATATTACCACCACTAGTAAGAAGATTCATAAGTCTGAAGTTCTCATCGATGAATATATCACCGTCTCTATGTTCCATAACTCTCTTAGATGCATAGATCTCATCATTAGATGAACCATATGGGTCACCGTTTACGAATGAGTATACATCGAAAGGTATAGAAACTTTTCTACAGAACTGACATAGATTGATTAACTGCTTTACAGTATCAAAGATCTCTCTACTCATAGAACCAGACCAGTCTAGTAAAAATACAAGACCATGGTTCTTACCGTCAGGAATCATAGTGATCTTCTTAAAGATGTCCTCACTGAACTTGTACTGGTGTAGTTTAGTAGTATCTAGTGTACCAGTCTTAGATTCTTTTGCTCTAGAGTATGAAGATGCTGCCTTCTTCATTTCGAATTCTTTAACAAGGTAGTTAACATCCTTTACTGAGTCCTTACAGAACTGATTAAAGACTTTCTCTGTGTTTGCAATCTGTCCATCCTTAGCACGTTGCTGCCAGTACTCTTCACATCTGTCCCAGATGAGTTTGTTATCAACAAGGATTTTGTCGATGTAAGTCTTAGGCATGTTTGCATATGTTGGTAATCTGTAATCATCTTGTGCAGATGTTGTATCTGTAAGTGACTGGTCAAATGATTTCTGAGTTGTTACTTCAGTTGGCATTGGTACGTCAGGTCTGGAATTACCATCCTCTGCATCATCACCTTCACCAAACTCACCTGTAGGAGTCTTACCTTCTGATAGATCCTCTAGATCATTATCATCACCCTCTTCTCTGAGTTCTTCTTGCTTTGTAGGTACTTCTCTTTGCTCTCCTTCACCTTCACCACCTTGACCCATTGGTATAGAGAATGCATCCATCTCTGTCTCTAGATCTTCTTCTTTCTCTGCTTCATATTCTGCCTTCATGTAGTCAAATATATTCTTAGCACACTCAATACTATCCTCGAATGTCTCAATGGTGCCTACAGCGTCTCTGAGTGCTGTCTCAGCGTCATTAAATGGAATCATATGATATGAACCAATCTTGTAGTGTAGATTGATTCTATCAATAAGTTTTAACTCATCCATTTCTATGTCTTTGATCTCAAAAAAGTCTCTGTCATTTAGTTGCTCGTATCCTTTATGGAAGTCTTTTACAATACCTGCAAACTTACGCTTGATTAACTTTTCGATACGTGCATCTTCAGTCACGTTTACGAATGACATCGGTATTCCTGCAGGGATATCTTGGTTAGGTGTGTATAGTGCATGTCCTACCTCGTGACCTACGAGCATATTATATACGTCATTGCTTACGTCCCAGATAGGAAGTGTCAATACTCTGTTAGCGACATCAAAGGACGCTGTTGGCACATTCTTGTGCTCTACTAGTAAGTTCTCTGCTGCTAGTAGTTTTGCTAGTGTTCCTCTGATCTCTGTTTGCATTGCTTTCCTCGTGTATATACCTATTATGACAGAGAAACCGCCCCTTGGGACGGTTGAGTAGACACTTTATCAACTGGTTGCGTCTTTTTTTAGCTTGACGCAGTGCCTGTGGTTTTAATTTTCGCTTGGGTGGCTTCCCAGAATTGTGTTGCCAGTTAGGTTTGTACATTAGAATGATGCTTCTATTAATTCGGGGTGAGTTGTTAGCTCAACGTACGTTAGTTCGTCATTATAGACCCACATTAGTTTTTCCCATATGAAATGGAAGTCATCCTCTGCTAGGTCTCGGAAGATAGGTTTATCTCCATAGTAAATGTGGTACGTGCTCATGTGTTATCGTTTAACTGCATGGTAGAAAAGTCGGACTGCTTGTCGAAAGTAACTAATCTTTCGAATTTATCTAATAGTATATCACCTTTATGTGAAATTACAAATAGGTTGACATCATCGCCTAACCCTCTCAATATTTTCATTAGTTCATCAGTACTACCCTGATCAAGAGAAGAATCAAATACTTCATCCAATATTAATAGGTTGGTACTGACACTGTTCTTCATTCTAGCGATCTCTCTCCATGTAAAGAGGAGTGCTAAGTCTATTTTCTGCTTCTCGCCCTCTGAAAATGATGCATATGTAAAGGAATCCCTGTGTCTAGACAGTATTTCTTCACAAAAGTTCTCATCCAGAGTAAAATTAACGTAGAAGTCCATACTCTGCAGGTATTTATTGATTTTATTATTGATAATAGGTATAAATTTCGACACAATTTTTGATTTGATACCATCATCCTTGAGTAAAGTAGAGACTACCTTTAGATTGTCATGCTGTACGTTAACACCTGCACAAAACTCTTGTTTCTTTTCTAATTTCTTATTAAACCTGACCAATTGCTGCTTTTCTTCTTGCAAATTAGTGTTACCACTACCTGCTTCGGACAATAGTTTAGTATTTTCCTTGAGAAGTTTCATCTCCTCCTTAGTTAGTGCTTGTATTTCGTATCTAAAACCATTAACTGCCTTTGCTTTCTCTCTTAAATCCTTAACTTTTAGATCAAGTACTTTAATATTGTCAGTTATCTGTTCATGTGCAGTCTTTAGACCTGATATCTTAGTCTCATAGAAGGTTATCTTCTCTACCTTTAGTTCATCAGATATTTTTTGAGTACATGTAGGACATTCATTATTATTTTTAAAGAATTCCATAGTGTGACTATGTGATCCTTGTCTAGTCTTCATCTTAGTACGCATGGTTTTGTACTGTTCATGCTTATCGATGGTTCTATCTAGTTCTAATAACTTAGGAGTGATGGTATCTATAGATTTCTCTTTAGTTTTGACCAGTTCTTTGATCTCTACTATCCTATCTTCGTTCTCATCAAACTTTGCTTGCACTGCTACCATAGATCTTTGGTCAACCTTCTCTAGGTTCTCTATGTTCTTCTCTTGCATAGCAACCTTCTGCTCTGCCAGTTCTAATTCATACTCACACTGACGTTGTTCTTCTTTTATATCTTTTATTCTTTCCTTGAGAAGTCCATTCATGTATGAGAAGATCTGGATATCGAGTATATCCTCGATAACTTCTCTCCTGTGACTTGCTCCAAGTTGCATGAATGGTACAAATGTGGATGAACCAAGGATGACGACTTGAGTAAATGATTTGTAGTTGAGTTTGAGAACACTCTGCTCCAAGAATTTCTGCGTATCCTTCTGGGCAGCGTCCTGATCCACCAGTACATTATTTCTATAGATCTCAAAGACATTTGGTTTAATACCTCTTCTAACTTTGTAGTTTATAGTTCCAACTTGGAACTCAACCTCTACTAAAGTCTCTTTTTCGTTGATACTATTTACCAACTGACTTCTACTAATCTTCCTAAAAGGTTTATTAAACAAAGAAAAGCACAGGGCATCTAACATAGTAGATTTCCCTGCACCATTTAGTCCAATAATAAGGGTGCTTGGTGTTTCGTTTAAAGGAACTTCAGTGAACTGTTGTCCTGTAGACAGGAAGTTCTTCCAACGAATTTTCTCAAACTTGATCATTCAGTTTTTCTAGGAGGAAACACGATGTCATCTGGTTGGATAATAGTGTAGTGATATCCAAATTGTCCACAGTTTCTTACGACATCCTCTTCGTGGATCTCTTTAACTATCAACTCTCTGCTGTAATTGTCTGCTTGCAAATGCTGATGGTATCTATCAGCATCATCATGGACATCAAATATCTGCACTACTCTTTCTTTAAGAGTGTCATCATTAACAGCATACACCCCTCCGCTTCTTTTGTCAACTAGTACGTACATTAGATTCTCTGTGCCTCCACATATAATGACTTTAATATAGAAAATATCTCATCTTTATTATCAACTTCAGCAACACACTTCTGTAAGATAGTTAGTGTGTCTTCAGATTCTATAGACTCATCTATATCCTCTAGGTATACGAACTGATCCTCAATAATTTTTAGATCAGCAACGTTAGAATCATTTATTTTTTTAAGTATTTGGTCGAATAGTATTTGGTCTTCTTTCTTTTCTACAATAAGTTTAACATAACTACCTCTCAACATATCATAGTCTATAGGAGAAGTTTCAGAATCCTTATAGATGATCTTGTGGAACATCTTAGTCGGATTTTTAACAAACGTTAAACGTTTTGTCTTAGTATTTATGATATGGAACCCTCTATCTTGACCGTAATCATTCCAATATAGTTGGTACGGATTACCGAGGTATTGGATGTTACCTTTTCTACTTCTCATATGGAAGTGACCAGTACATACTAAGTCAAACTTAGAATAATCTTCTGGATTATCTCCATGCTCCATAGTATGACCAGGAACTGCTTCGAATCCATTGAGTTCTAGGTGTCCAAGACATATAGATGACTTACTTGCCTTGATAGCATCAGCAGTTTCTTTCCTATTCTCATCACATATCCATGGTAACATGAAGAAATCTAGTCCACCGATATTTTTATCCTGTGCGTAGTCGTAGATGGTTATATTATTATAGTCTTGCAGTAATAACTGTGGTGAATTAATTCTGAGTGTATTCTTATAGTAAATATCATGATTACCTATAAGCATATGCATATGTACGTTCCTCTCTTGTAGAGGAGAAAACCACATTTCCTTTGCTGCATCTAGAGAATGGAAATTTACATACTTTCTTCTATCAAATGTATCACCTAGACATATGATAGTATCTATTTTGTGTTTATCAATGTAAGGAAGGACAGTTTCACTATAGAATTCTCTGTATCTATCGATATAGTATTGGTTGTCGTTCCTTACTCCAAAGTGTTGATCAGTTATTAGCAGGATCTTGGATGTCATACTCGATAGATATCTTCTTTAATATTCTACCAGAGGAATCAGAGACTGTCAATGTCTGCACGTTACCACCAGTCATGATATGGAGTTCATTGATTAGATGCTGTATTCTTTTATTTGTTCTATCCATATCTTTGGTTAGTCTCTACTCTTGCTTTGATTGCTTCTAGACTTGCTTGGTCATCTGTACCATCAGAGTGGAAGACTTCCTCGTAGCCTTTACGTTCTAAAATCTTTTCTCTAATAGACTGCTGTCGTTTTTCTTTTGCTATACGTCTTAGGTATGCATAGTAAACTATCTGTGTAAAGTAAGCAAAAGGATTTGAGGATTTGTCTGGATCGAAGTTGTGTATGTATTGTATACAGTTTTCTATACCATCACCTATCATGTCTTCTCTATACATGTAGTTAATAAAGTTAGGTCTATACGATAAGTGTGTTGCAATTTTGAGGAAACACTCACCTATGTAATTTGTAACTCTTGGTTTATCTTCACCCTTCTCTTTCGCTCTCGCTACTCGATTGCGATAGATAACCAGTTCTGCGAGAAACTTCTTGTTATCTACATAGTGCTCTTTTTTCTTAGTTGACTTTCTTGCCATTGTACCAGCCATGTTTGTAATTGCTGTTGCCATAATAATAGCATAAATGTCAGCATATGTCACGTTCGATACATGAGGGGTTGACAACCAGTTAGATTTTGGTTAGACTCAACACTGTTAAGGGTTGGAAGGGTCATTAGGCTTATTATTCCAGATCTTTTCTAGAATATCTCGTGCCGATGACACCTTAGCAATGAGACCCATGTTCTTATTCATTGGTATCTCACCTCTTTCAGGTTCAGGTTCGTGTAATATTTCTTTCTTTACCCATCTCTTATACATCCTGATAGCATCCTTAGACATTGGAGCGATGCTGATCACAGATTTTTCTTCTAGAACATAGAACTCTTCTTCACTGAAACTCATCCATTTAATAAATCCGACCGCCACCTTTTGTTCCCCATCATTACTCTGATTGGGATCTAATTCTATAACCTTAGTCTTAGCAGGGTGTTGTATGAATAATAAATCTTCCTTTGATTCGGGATCTATACTCAATAACACTTCACCAAGGATCTCCTCACCTGTAATTAGTTTTACAGTGCCATAGAATTGTTCGTCATGTCGGATGTAGTTAATCATTCTTGAGTTTGATTTCCTTGATTTCATAATCAAAACTTTCTTCTTCGTATATCTTGATGCGTTCAGTAAGGTGACGAAGAGTATAATTATTTCGAGATCCTCTAGAGCAGTTATCAGCAATATCAAATAATACTGCCTGTGCTTTATTGTCTCCCTTCCTCAAGACCCTACCAATTGACTGAAGATTTCTGACCCTCGACTTGGATGGACTCGCAAAGATAACATTATGCAAATTTCTTATATTGATACCAGTAGAGAACGTTCCGTATGATGCTAATATGATTGCATCCTTCTCCTTCTCACATATAGTACGTGCTTCTTCACGTGCTACAGCATCAATACCACCGTGTATAAAAAAGATCTTGCGACCCTCTCTTACCTTACTATTTAGGAGTTCCCATAAAGGTTCCCCATGCTTCTCCACGTAGTTAAACAGGATTAAAGTGTTACCTGAGAGGTCACACGCTAGATTACATATCAAATTATTCCTTTTAGGGTGACTAATCAGGTAATCTATCTCTTGGAAATAGTCATCAAAGGGTACATACCCATGTTTTAACAGTAGGACACACACCTTTAGTGGTGTTAGGTGTCCTTTTTTCATGAGATCTATAGTCTTAGTTACCTGATCTACCTTACCAAACAGTCCTTCTAACACTAATTGATGTGTTTCCATACCATCGAGTGTACCTGTCAGTCCGACTCGGTACTTGGCATCGTGACACTTAGTGAGAATACCTGTCAGACTTTTCGCCTTATATAAATGTGCTTCATCACCTATGATGACATCAAATCTCTTAAAAAACTTGCGTGGTTCCTTATAAATGCTCTGCCATGTGCTGATTACTATAGGGTGATCTGTATATTTTTCTACTCCTGCCTTAATTTTATATACTTGCTTACCTCCCCAACCATATTCCTTAAAGTCTTTAGCCATTTGTTCTACCAAGCTGACAGTAGGTACAATGATTAGTGTGTTTCTATTCCAACCATCCAAGTGCCAACGCACTATTGCATATATGATTAGGGATTTCCCCGATCCTGTGGGTGAGAGTAGTAACTTGCGATTATGTCTAAGTGCCTGATAAATTGCTCGTAGTTGATAGTCTCTTGCTTTAAAAGGAATGTTGAGAGATCTAACGTACCCCGCAATAGCCTCAGGTGATACGATAGGTTCAGTCTCATCTGGTCTTCCATAGTTGTCATTCTCCTCTATGTCGAATTCGTATCCTCTAGTCTCCAAAAAATCAGTAACATAATCAAAAAGACCCGCATATATTTCACCAGTAGCAGGTGAGTATAAGCGGATCTTACCATCCCATTTCCATTTTTGGTACTGTGGCATGTACTTAGCACCAGGAACCTCAAACTGGAAGTATTCACTTAGTTCCTTATGGACATGCGGTTCTGCAGTTACCTTAAGGTAAACCTCGTTCTTCTTTTTTATGACAGTCATCAATAGTTCTCATACTTTCGGAGCTCGATAACGTTTTTAATTTGGAATCCTCGATTAGAGCACTGCCTAAGAACGTTCTCTAAATAATTTATACAAGTTTCGAGGTAGTCACATTTCTGCTTGGTTCTGATGTACTCATCGTCTGCCCAGATGTATGTGTTGAGGTCACCTTTAAGTACCTTATGATTAAAAGGTGTCTCAGCATATACTTTTGCAGGTGCTTTGCCAGAATAGTACTCAAACTTCTGCTTGTACATCCTTTTATTCTTAGCTTCAGCATCTGATAGCAGTAATCTAAACTGTGACCAGATGTTTAAATATTTTTCATGGATAACTGTGACCTTAAAGTTCTCTGTGTCTAGGTCATTTGTGTCAATTTTGCAGTCTTCTAACCATGATGCACGAATATCATCAAGATTCATTTTAATTGTGTCTTACGTACTCCGTAGGTATCCTGTATATCATACACCGCATATCTAAAACTTGCTTGTGCTACAGCATACTCACTACCATCTATTGTAGCATTAAATTCTAGTGCTGACAAGGACACTGGGTACATATCTTTAAAAGTTACGAAGAAATTGGTCTGAAAATTACTGTTCAGTACTGCTAGAGATCCATCTGAACGTACACTACCATCATTACCTACACCAATTTTCTCCTGTGATGCCTGTACTAGTTTATCTCTCTCAATAAATTTCTCACCAATACTTAAACCTCTCATCCAGTTGTGAATGATTAAATAATTTTCTAGATCCTCATCGATTAAGAAGTTTATATTGAGTGGTTCATATGTTAGACCATGAGAGTCAAACGGTATAGGTCTACCGAAGATAGTAGGTTGATTTACCTCACCAACTGTGATGCCAGGAATATTACATGTCTGCGAAAAGTAAGTTACCTTAGGAAAATCTGCTAAGATAAACTTAAATCCTATGGGTGATAGGAAGTTTCTATTCTCTATCTGCCCCTGCCATGTTTGTATGTCTGCCATTACTCTACAGTATCATCCGTACTATTTAGTTCCTTCATCACATCGTCATGGTCATTTGCTGCTCTCTTGTATGCATCATAGAAGAGTTCCATGTCATCTAGTCCCTTTATTACAGAGGGTTTAGAGACAAAAGTTGTCGTTGGTTTCTCTTCTTTGTCCCATATCTCATGTATTTTCTCGACATCAGCGTCTACAGTTCTCATTTCATTGTGAATTTTAGTCTCTATCCACTGTTCTTTGAGTGCAGATATCAATCCTAGCACTAAAAAAGAGATAGGAAAACGTTGTTTTTTCGCCCATCTCTCTGCTTTAGCATACCAAGGGTCAGTTCCTTTGCCAAATTGTTTTTCGAATTCCACTTTCATCTTCTCTTCCTCCTTCTTCTTTTCTTTTTAAACAACTTTTGGTAAATGGGTCTAGCAATGAACAGATCTATCACCTCAATAAGGAATACAAATCCTAAAAAGACTACCACTCCTGCTAGGACTATAGGTTCTAATATTTTTTCTACTATCTTGTTCATATTCTTACGATAATGTCACCGTCTCCTTCATCATCATCCTCATCATCGTCCTCTTCTTCGATCAGTTCTTCTATGCGTGACTGTAAGGATTCATGTAATGGATCTTTCACTGGTGGGATTTGTGAGAAACTTGCTACCATCAACTCATCACCATTCTGCACATCTGTCATCTCAGGGTGCACCTTTTTAGGTTTGTAGGTCTGCATAACCTTTCCATAACTCTGATCAAATGCTTTATACCCCTGCAACATTAACTTAAATGCGTTATACAGTAGGAATAAAAACGCAATACCAAATAGATAACTCAATACAATCTGCTCCCAACCTTAGGAATTTTTGTTAGTCCTTCTCTTATATATGGTAGAACTTCATCCTTGACTTGTTCTGTAACTTTATCAACTATACTTATATCAATGTCAGCAAAAGGTGGGATGATACCAAGCAACCTTAAAAGTCCATCAACAAATAATGCTAGTGCTGTGAATCCTAGAATCATAGAGATGACAGTAGCGTCTCTGTTGTGTTTACGCATTGATTCTTCATCAATTGCTCTTGCTTCAGCAACTGCTTTCTCTACTGCTTTTGCAATTAGTTCATCTACTTCTTTCTTAGTGTAGAACGTACCAATCACAGGAAAATCGTGTCTGTCCATAATCTTATTTAGAGCATAGCATAAAAAAAGACCCCTGTAAAGGGGGTCTTCGTGTGTGTATCGTAATGAACGATTTACATTAGGTTGTCAACAAGAACTCTTCTGTAGTATCTGTTCTTGTTAGGATCAAGATCTCCACCGCCTTGGTCAGTGCCTTCCGCAAATGGGTTAGCAACCATACCGTAACGAGTCTTAAAGCCAATTTTAGGCTGGAAGGTATTCTCACCGACCGCTCTCACCATTGTAAGCGGAACGTATGGGCAGTAGAAGATACCTGCGTCATATGGGTTTGCACCCTTATAACCGACGTTCATGTAATCGATATTTGC
>MDTG01442483.1_pt1 | contig 10380 bp, 11 predicted proteins | sample 811421 | NCBI WGS metagenome assembly MDTG01 (sample SAMN05326645, study PRJNA326480) | marine metagenome | isolation source: seawater | place: Pacific Ocean: South East | collected 2011
CCCAAGAAGTTTTTTATTCTCTTCTTTAATAACATTTGGCTGTTGTTCCAAATTTATCATTTGTTTAATATCTTCAAAATATTCGTCAAAATATTTATATGTTTGAAAATAACCAAATAATTTTAGATAATCTACATTAGGAATTTGTGGTATTTCAACATAATGAAATCCTTTCTCATTATACGTAACAAATTTATTTAAATAACGTGTAACTGTTTCATAGTCGGGATTATTTGTAGTTAACTTTTCAATATCTTTTAAAAAAGAATGCCAATAAGTGGGTCGTTTTATACCAGAAGTAAGTATTTTGGAATATGGAAACACAACTGCCATATTATATTTTTTTGCATAAGCAATTGTTGCAAATATCTGAAATAATTGGTTCCCGAGTCCACCCATTAAATGTATTGTTATATACCGCATTAAATATAATTGTATGAAAATTATATTTAAATAGTTTATTAATTACATTCCAAATCGTTCTTTAATAATTTCGTTTTTAGAAGGCCCCTTTTGCTTTTCACTTTGTCGTTTTACTTTATATCCACTCATTTTGTTGCTACTAAATTTATCATTTTTATTTGTTTCATCCAAATCTTCATGTAATTCAGGTAAAATACGAGTCAAAGGTTTTTCTAAAATTAAAAGCATATGGTCTGATTTCATTAATTTTCTATACTCCTGAATAGTAAGATTTCCATAAAATTTGTCTAATAAATAGTACGGGTTTGGTGCAGGTCTAATATTTTTACTATAATCGTATATTTTACTATAGATTCTATTTAAAAGTTGGTATCTTTCATACTTTGTAGAATCGTCAATATTTTCTTTCATCAAATAAGCAACTGCACACTCTGGTCTACAAAAAGAACCATACCCACTAGTTGATTCGTCTGTTTCACATTTTGGAATATAACAACAAGGGTTATCAAATTCATATGTGCACCAAAAACAAGCAGCTTTTTTGTCGGGGTTAATATCTTTGTATAATTGAACCTTTAATTTTTTCAACTTATTATTAATATCTTTTAAGTTGGTTGTATCATTATCTTCTTCAGACACAACATTATTTTGACATAGAGAACAAACATGTTCTGCAGTATCTATTTTATTTGGTTGCACTTCCGTGTAAGCTAAATTGTCTATTTTGTTATCAATATTATAATTAGAAAACGTTTTTTCAGAATTATCATATGTCATAATATTTGGCGGAACAACCGGCTGATAAGAAAGTGGATCACTTAAAATATGATTTGTAGTCATCTTTTCACTATAAATATCTTGCATAGAGCATTTTAAATGCAATATAATATTAGTAATAGGGTTATTATCATCATTAAGTGTTATTGGTTTTGTAGTTAATTTACCTCCTTTTGGTTTTCGTCCTCTCTTTTTTGGAACGTGTGGTTCCTCTACTTTATTTTCATTTTCTTTTGCAATTTGTTCTAATTCCGACTTCTTCTTTCTTCCTCTCTTTTTTTTCACAACAACTTCAGGATTACCATTTTCACTCATTTTATTGTAAAATATTAAAAAAAGTATTTATATTATTTTGAAATATATTTTAAGGTGATTTTTTGCTAACTGGTGATTTAGAACGAGATTTTGGGGTGGTTGCGCTTTTTGGCGAACCAGGTGGAGATTTCTTTGTTTTTGATTTTGATATTCCTTTAATCTTTCTGGTTACAGTTCCTCTACTTTTTCCACATTTTTTATTTCTAATTTTAAATAGTTCAATTGCTTTTTCATATTCTATATACTTAACTCCAGTTTTTAGGAGTTCGTCATATTCTTGTTTTTGTTCTTCTGTAAAACAATCAGTATCCGTTTTATAAACGCGTATAGAAGTAGGGAATGGTTCATGTTTTTTATTTTCCAAATTATATGGATAATTTATTCCATCTCTATCTGTAACATTTCCATCACTATCAATATTCAAATCAAATAACACAATGGGACCAGATAAATACCAATCGTAACTAAATGGTAAGAAATTAGCACTACCGCCTTTTGTGTTATCGTTTATATATTGTAAATAACCATTAAAATATTCATTGTCTGAATAAAAACGGAAGCTTTTTAGATTTAGAATTGCGGTATCATCGTTAAATTGAGAAACAAATATAATATACTCCTTTAATACATCTTTATAAGTGAAATGTTCTTTTGCCTTGATCCCTGCTCTCGAATCTTTAATCAACTTAAATTTATCATTTCCACATAAAATGCAAATATCTTGAAATCGCGGTGCTTTATTTTCACAATTCTTACAACTTTTTGACCCATCTAAACATACAAACTTTATTTCTCTTGCAAGTTTTATATTGTCTTCTTGCAATTTATTAGTATTATCTTTATATTCTAAATTATCAAAAGCGATTCCGCCCTTTGATGCCATACCATAACTATTTGGAAACATATATAAACAAAGTTCTTCTCCCAATTCCCCCATACCAAGGAAAGCAAACGGTAAATTTTTATTTAATTCTTTTTCTTTTCTAATATTAGCGTTTTCATCTCTTGCAAATTGCGAAAGTCTTTCAAATAACCTTTGTTTATTTATATTTTCAGATGGATCTTCTTTTAATCCAGCACTTTCTTCAGGAGAAATTTTCTTAACAATTTCTGTATCTTCTATTTTAATATCCCCTAATTGTAAAGCTAAATCGTCAACGCTACTCATTATATATATACCAAATAAAAAATAATAAAATATACATCAATTTTTACGGGTTATTTGTTAATTTTAAATAACAACTTCTACATAAAGGAACATAATTATTATTTCCTATAACAACTTGTTTACTCTCTGTCGATAATCTATGTGAGAAAGAAGCCTCATTATCACATCTATCGCAATTAGAGCGTAGTTTAACGATATTATCACATAAAGGAACTAATTTTAATAAATCACCAAATAAATTACGTTGAAAATCACCATCTAATCCACATACATATACTTTTTTATTGAATTCTTCTACTAATTTTATAACTGAATTATAAATATCTGGAAAGAATTGCCCTTCATTAATTAATATTACCTTGGAATTTGTAATATCGGGGTGTTCTAAAATACTATTTAAATTATCTGCAAACAAACAAGGTATCATTTTTTTATCATGGCTTGATAACATACTATCACTGTAACGTGTATCTTTCGAATAATTAACCGCGATTACATTTTTTTGTTGAAATTTATTGTATATTTCAATTAATCGAGTAGTTTTTCCAGAAAACATAGGGCCCACAATAAGTTCTAAATAACCTGTTTGCATTTCGTTCATTGCAAGAAACTATATACATATTATTTATTCAATTTTTTAAATACATATTTAAACATAAATCTATATAACTAATATTAATATGCAAAATAAAGAAAATATACCGTGGGTTGAAAAGTATAGACCAGTCCAATTTGACAATATTGTATTAGATCCTATCAATCAAACATTTTTCAAAAATATATTAACTAATGAATATTTCCCAAATTTATTATTTTATGGACCACCTGGAACAGGAAAAACAACGACTATTATAAATTTAATTGAAGAATATAATAAAAAATTTACAAAAAATAGTAAAGGTTCTGTTATTCATTTAAATGCATCAGATGAACGAGGTATAGATGTTATCCGTAATCAAATTCTTCAATTTGTGAGAACCAATAATTTTTTTGAGAATTGTATAAAATTTGTAATTTTGGATGAAGTAGATTATATGACAAAAACGGCACAACAAGCATTAAAATATTTGTTACAAAGTTCTAATTATAATGTTCGTTATTGTTTGATATGTAATTATATAAGTAAAATAGATGAATCGTTAAAAAATGAATTTTTGTGTATTCGATTTAATCAATTGCCAAAAGTGCAAATAAAAGAATTCATAAATAATATATGCAAACGCGAATCTCTAACTATTGAAGAAAATGAAATAGAAAAACTTTTACAAGTATATAATTCTGATATACGTAGTATGATTAATTTTATTCAACTAAATCAACATCAATTATCAAACAATGAATGTATATTATCGAATGAAACATGGAAAACACTTCATAATTATATAGAAAACGATACTAATACTAGTGAAATATTAACTTTTTTAAATAATATTAGTATAAAATACAATTGTGATCGTAAAACAATTATTAAAAAATATATTAACTTTATTATCAGATATCAATATAACTTAATAGATGAAAAATTTTATGCTATATGTCAAAATATATTACACACAGAAAATGCCAATATAGAAGCTATTTTAAATTATATGATAATCCAGTTTAAGTATTATTTTAAAAAAATTGAAATATAATATAAAGAAAAATATTATTCAAAAAGATGGCAACTATTGATGATGAATGGGATAGATATTTGAATGATGAAGATGCAAAATTTAATAGTGATGAAGAAAAAGTAGATATTGACAATAAAGAGGTTCCAGAATGTGAAGATTTGTATATATCAACTACAACAAAAGTATTGTATTTGAATAATATTATTGATATTAATAATATATTTTGGAAATTAGAGGTGATTGACTATTATTTACCAAAAGAAGGTATTGTGAAGAAACAAATGAAGATTGTATCAAAAACACCGGAAGAATATGAAATATATAAAGAAAAACTAACAAATATAAACTATTGTAAGGAGCATATTATCAAGCAGATTGATAATCCAAGTGCAAGACGTATAAAATTCAAAGATGAACGTAAGATAACTGTCGGTATTTCAAAGAAAGATATTATGAATTGTAGAGGAAAGGTAAAAAACGCGTTTTATAATTGTTTTGCAATTATTATTCGGTTTATGTACGAAAAAAGTTATAAAGAGATTCATGTAAAGGTATTTAATACAGGGAAATTAGAAATACCAGGAGTATTAAATATTACTTTGTTAAATAAGGTAAAGCGTTTCATATTAAAATTTATTCAACCATTTATTAAAAAAAAATTAAAATTTGTGGAAACAAGTAGCGAAGAAAATGTATTAATCAACTCTAATTTTAAGTGCGGTTATTTTATAAATCGTGATAAATTATATTCTATATTAAAAAGTGAAAAGTATTGTATAGAAACGGCTTATGACCCAAGTAGTTATCCTGGCATTAAATGTAAGTTTTATTTCAATAATCAAAAAAGTTTTGAAATAGAACAGCAAAAAGGGCTAATTGACGAGCAAGATAGAAATATGCGATTATCTGAATTAAATGACAATAAAAAATATACGGAAGTATCGTTTATGATTTTTAGAACAGGTAGTTGTTTAATTGTTGGCAATTGCACTGAAAAAATATTACGATTTGTATATGATTTTATTAAAAATATATTGCGAAATGAATATCATTCGATACAGACAAATTCAGACAACACAGTTGTGAAAGAAAAGAAGGTAAAACAACGAAAAAAGAATATTAATGTAACAAATGAATATTATAGTGCAATTACACAATCGTAAATGGATCATACATCCATTTTATTAACCCTTTCATATCATTTTTTTCATAGGTTTCATACATTGTATTTTTTTCTGTATAAAATCTCAACATAAAACACTTACTTTCTATATCATAATCATCATATTGATACGTATTTTTTTTTTGATATTCTAAATATTCATTTAATAAGTCATAGTATGTAGAATAATTCATTTCCAATTTTTCTTGTAATAATTCCAAGTAAAAAATATCATTAATGGTATCTATTTGTAATAAAAATTTTTGTAGTAATGAATTTGATAATTTGATTCTTTCATCAAATGTTATTCTCGTGTTTTCCCAATTAAAGAATGTATTTACTACTTTACATAATTTTTGCAACCATTCTTTGTATTCCTTGTAATTTATATCAGTAATCTCATCTTCAAATGTCATAATATTTGTAATTGTATCAAATGTTTTGCTCTCATTACCATTTTGTATCTCAAATATAGTTTTTTTGTAAATAAATAATACAGCGTCTGTTTGATTTAAATTATTTTGTAAATTTGTTTTATAAATTTGTTCCATGTATTCAATGTAATAAAAATATGTCTTTTGTGCGTAATAATATGCCTTTTCTATGTTTTTTGTTTTTATTAATACATATTCAAATACACGATGTATAGAATTTACTGCAATATACATACACGCATTTATATTAATATCTGTTATGTTATTTAATACTTTTTCTAATTGACATAATAATTCTTCTATAACTGTATAATATTTATCTACAATGCGCATTTTGATGTTTTTATCATCCCATAACGTGCGCTTGGTCATTCTATAATATTAATGACATATAATATTATTCTCAAAAATTATATAATTTATTCTATAATCTATTTAAAGTTATATTAAATTTTTTATATATAAATGGAAAATACGGATAATACAAACAATGAAAGTTACCGATTGCCAGAAACAAAAACTCTTTTACACGCGAGTAAATTATCAATTATTGAAGATAAGCCTATTATGATGGATTATTGGACCGCATCCCTTCAACAAAAGGCTATTATTGGAGTAAAAGAGTCTGAAGAAAAACTACTTGTAAAGAGTGAAGATGAATATACAAGTCCTGTCTCTAAGATTTACAAGGTTGGAACAGAATACATTATTATGACTGAAAATTCTATCTATATAGTTGACGTAGCCATTGCATCTAGACGTATCACTTCTTAAATAATATTTATTTTGCAAAGCAAATATTATTATAAAATTTCAGCTAACTTTTGACGAACACTTTTGTCTAAAGTATTTGGAAACTCTACATCAAAATGTATTATCAAATTTCCGACCGCATTTTCTCTTGTAATTCCCATATTCGGGATTACTTTTTTATATCCCGGTTTGATTAAATTAAAATTATCTTTATTGTTCAAAGAAAACTTTTTACCATTTAAATAAATAAACTCTGTAGAAAAACCACATAATGCTTCTTTCAATGTTATGGATGTTTTTAGTATAATATCTAATCCTTGTCTTATATATTGTGTTTTATTTTCAATATTCACTGTTATATTGATGTTCCCCACCATTGAATTTAATATATTGCCTTTATCATGAATAGTTACAATCTCTTTGTCATTTATACCACTCGGTATATTTATATACATATTTTCTGTTTCTCGTTTTATTTCGTTACCATTTTCTATAGTTCTCTCTATATCTAATTCTATTACACAGCCAATATAGCATTGTTCTAATGTAATTATAATTTGCTTATTTATTACATCCGGACGACGCATTTGTTGAAATTGCGTATTAAATTGAAAATTACCCGGTCGTCCATTGTGAAAAACACGAATATTTGGGTTTCCAGCTCCTTGCATTCCTGCAAATGGATGCTGTCCCCCGAACATCATACTAAATATATTATTTATATCTTGAAACTCTTCTGCACCTTGCATTGGCATTCCACCACCGCCAAATTTTCGTTCATGATCATATCTGTTTTTTGAATCTTTGTCACCTAATACTTCATATGCTGCATTTATTTCATTCATTTTTACTTTTGCTTCTTCTGTCTTATTCCTATCAGGATGATATTTTAATGACAAACTACGATAAGCTTTCTTTATTTCATTTTCAGATGAGTTTTCTGATACACCTAAAATATCATAATGATCTGCCATAATATATTACTAATAAACAAAAATTTATATATATTTTTCATAAATGTTATTTAAATATATTTGTTATAAATATTACAATGAATAAACAATCTACTTTTATTGCAAAATACAAACCTTATTATATTAATGATTTTACCGACAATACTGATTTTTTAAATATTATAAATAAGTTAATAGAAATTGAAAACTTGAATATTCTTTTTATCGGTAATGTTAATTCTGGAAAAACAACACTATTAAACTGTATAGCAAGACAATATTATAATCTTTCGAAAACTGACTCCATACCAGAAAATAATACTTTGTATATTAATACATTGAAGGAACAAGGTATTCAATATTTCAGAAATGATATGAAAACATTTTGTCAGTCAAAAAGCGCTATTTATGGTAAGAAAAAATTAGTATTAATTGACGACATCGATAGTATTAATGAACAAAGCCAACAAGTATTCCGAAATTATATTGACAAATATTCTAAAAATATTCATTTTATTTCAACTTGTACTAACTTACAAAAAGTTATTGAAAGTTTACAATCTCGATTACATATTATTTCTGCACCAAAACACACGACCCATTATATTGAATCTTTAATGAATAAAATTATAGAAGATGAAAATATGAAATTAAATTCAGCCGTTAAAAAACATATTTTGAATATTTCTAATAATTCTATTAGAAAAATGATAAATCACGTGGAAAAATGTTATATATTTGATAAAAATGTTAAACTTAAAGACTGTGAAAAGTTGTGTTCCACCATTTCTTTCCATCATTTTGACAATTATTATAACAATTTACTTAATAAAGACCTTCATTCTGCTATTAAAATATTATATGAAATTTATGACTATGGATATTCAGTTATTGATATTCTTGATTATTTATTTAATTACACAAAAAAAACAGAAATATTAGAAGAAAAGATTAAATACGAGACCATTGTTTTACTATGTAAGTATATTACTATTTTTCATAACATACATGAAGATTGTATTGAACTGGCGCTCATTACAAATGATATATATAAATTATTTAAATAATAGTAATATTAATAATAATATTATTACTATATTAAAAAGACAAATACATTTGTTGTAATGAATATAACAATGAATTTACGTGCAAAACCACGACTTCAGCAAAAAAAAGATTTATTACAAAAACAAAAAATGTCTATTTTACCGCCTATTCCACATAAAGAAGAATCTGTTAATAATTCTTCACTTAATAAAGAAAATATAACATTTACTATACAAGAAAAATAGTATTTCTAATTAAATAAGTAAATATATTATTTAAAGCAAAATAAGTATTTATTAATGTTTTTATAAAACAATTTAGGAATTTTATAAAAACATATATAAATAAAATACTTATTAATTATAATGTCTTCACAAATATTCAAATCCGATATCCCTTCTACTATTTTATTTACATTATTGGACAAAATTTGTTTAAAAACTGACAAATATTATTTAATTGATGTGAACTCATATCGCAAAATGATGTTTCATGATTTTCATACAAACTTTTGTGCTTTATTAAGAGAATATTACCACGTTGGTAAACACTTTTATTTAGAACGCGAAATGACTTATAAATCTTTTACTAATATTATACGGCAATTATGCAAACATACTTCTACTATGTATACATCTAAAATGAAATATAATGAATCGAAATACAATATTGTTTATTTTGTATATTTTTAATTCTTCCACATTTAATATCTACCAAAATACTATATAATGTTTAATACAAAATACTTACCAAGTTATTTAATAACATTAGGCATCATTGTTGTTGTTGGTAGCTATTCTAAACAAGTTAAAAAATACTTTTCAAGCGATGATGATGAATATGAATATGATATGATTAAAACTTACTTATTAAATGAATCTCCCCTATATGGGAACAATCGCCCTAAATTGTGGATACATTCTAAATATGAAATGAATGCAAGAGTTTGGAAAGATTTTCACTCCAGAAATACACACGACTTGAACCAAGATTATTTGCATCTAACTATTAAAACAATTATTAATCACTGTGGCGAAGACTTTAATATTTGTCTTATTGATGACAATTCTTTTGGTAAATTATTGCCTAATTGGGACGTTGAATTGTCCACCGTGGCAGAACCTATTAAAAATTATTTTAGAAACCTTGCTATGACACAATTGTTATATTTATATGGAGGTATGGTTGTTCCTAACTCTTTTGTCTGTTCCAAAAGTTTGAAATCTATGTATGACGAATTCATTGGAAATAATAAAGCATTTGTTTGTGAAATGATTAACAATAGTAGTAATATTGCTATGGACAAACCTACTAATCGTTTTATTCCCAGCCTTGAGTTTATGGGATCTAATAAAGAAAATCCCGCTATGCTTGAACTTAACGAATACATTAAATTCTTATATAGAGATGGACATATTACCAAAGAACATATTTTTAGGGGAATGATAAATCAAAAATGTAATGAACTTATTTTTAAAGAAAAATTACATCTTGTTGATGGTCATTATATTGGTGTAAAAACAAATAGAAATAAACCTATTCTTATTGAAGAAATTTGCGAAGAAGCTTATTTAGACTTGCATAAAGATACTCTTGGTATTTATATTCCAAGTGATGATATACTTAATCGCACTAAATATCAATGGTTTGCTAACGCAAGCACAGAACATATTTTAGAATCAAATATGATTATTGCAAAATATTTGAAAGCATCCATTACAGATACTACAAA
>MDTG01233299.1_pt1 | contig 10379 bp, 6 predicted proteins | sample 811421 | NCBI WGS metagenome assembly MDTG01 (sample SAMN05326645, study PRJNA326480) | marine metagenome | isolation source: seawater | place: Pacific Ocean: South East | collected 2011
GGCGGGTCTCGTTCCCCGCCTGGTCGAAGAGGCAGAGCTCGAGCCGCTCCGCCAGCGGCGCGAAGAGGGCGAAGTTGACCCTCCCGCCGCCAGGCAGCAGGGTCGCGCCGAGCGGCTCGGGAGAGCCGGGTCGAATCTCAGGCATGCGGGCCGGTGACCGCTCTATCTAGGCGTGGAAGCTGCGGACGGCGTCGATCACGCGCTGGCGCCGCTCGGCGCCCAGCTCGGGATACATAGGCAGCGAGAGGACCTCGCTGCTGAGCTGCTCCGCGACGGGCAGGTCCCCCTCGCCGTAGCCGTAGTCCTTGAAGCAGTCCTGCAGGTGGAGCGGGAGGGGGTAGTAGATCCCCGATCCGATCCCGTGCTGGTCGAGGTGCGCGCGCAGCTCGTCGCGGCGGGTGCTGCGCAGCGTGTAGAGGTGGTAGATCGCCTCGACGCCGTCCGCGGGTCGCGCCAGGGGCGTCAGGCCCTCGAGGCCCTCGAAGGCGTCGTCGTAGGCCGCGGCGTGCTCCCGCCGCGACGCGTTCCAGGCGTCGAGGTGGGGCAGCTTGACCCGCAGCAGGGCGGCCTGCAGCTCGTCCAGGCGACTGTTCCAGCCCACCTCGCGGTGGTAGTAGCGCTTGCCGCCCGGGGCCATCCCGTGCACGCGCAGCGAGCGCAGCCGCTCGGCCAGCTCGTCGTCCCGGGTGGTCAGCATGCCGCCGTCGCCGGCGCCGCCGAGGTTCTTGGTCGGGTAGAAGCTGAAGCAAGCCACGCGGCCCCAGGCGCCGCAGCGCTGCCCGTTGAGCCCGGCGCCCATGGACTGAGCGGCGTCCTCGATGATGCTCAGCCCGTTCTCGCAGGCCAGCGCCTCCAGCTGGTCGTAGCGGCAGGGGCGACCGAAGAGGTCGACGGTGATCAGGGTCGTGACCCGCTTGCCCGAGCGCGGCGAGATCAGCTTGCCCTCCGAGTCCTTGCTGCAGCTCGCGAGGTATTCCTTCAGCTTGGCCGGGTCGAGGTTCATGGTCTCGGCCTCGACGTCCACGAACTCGACCGTCGCGCCCAGGCGGGCCGGCGCGCCGACCGTCGCGAAGAAGCTCTGCGGCGTGGTGACCACGACCTGGCTGTCGTCCACGTCGAGGGCTCGCAGCGCCAGGAGCAGCGCGTCGCTGCCCGAGGCGCAGCCGATCGCGTGGGGCGCGCCGGTGTATTCGGCCACCTCCTGCTCGAGGGCCTTGCCCTCGGGGCCCAGCACGAACTGCTGAGTGGTGATCACCCGCTTGGCGGCGGCGAGGAGCTCCTCCTCGAGGGCCTCGTGGCAGGGGGCGAGGTCGAGCAAATTCACGCGGTCGCTGGTCGTCGTCATGGGCAGAAAGCTACGCCCGAGCGGGGCCGCTTTCAACGCGTGAGGGGGGAAAGAGAGCTACTCCTTGGCCTCCTCCGCGTAATGGTCCAGGCGCCGGTAGAGGGTCTTGCGATCCAGGCCCAGGATCCGCGCCGCGCGGGCCTTGTTCCCGCCGACGGCCGCCAGGACGCGCTCGATGTGCCGCCGCTCGAGCTCCTGCAGCGAGAGCATCACCTCCGGCGAGTCGAGCTCGCCGCCCCTGTCCGCCAAAGCCGCCTCGCCAGCGCGCCCCGAGTAGTTGCGCAGCTTGGGCGGGAGGTCCTCGACGATGATCCGGTCGTGGTCGGTCAAGGCGACGGCGCGCTCGACGGTGTTGCTCAACTCGCGCACGTTGCCCGGCCAGTCGTAGTCGAGCAGCCGCCGCGCGGCTTCGCTCGAGAAGCCCTCGACCGCCTTGTGACTCTCGCCCGCGAAGCGCTCCAGGAAGTGCTGAGCCAGCAGGAGCACGTCGTTGCCGCGCTCGCGCAGGGGCGGAATCGAGACGTGGACCACGTTGATCCGATAGAAGAGGTCCTCGCGGAACTCCCCCGCCTGCACGGCCTGCTCGAGGTCGTGGTGGGTCGCGCTGAGCAGGCGCACGTCGACCTCGACCTCCCGGTCGCTCCCGACCGGGCGCACCCGCTGCTCCTGCAGCACGCGCAGCAGCTTGGCCTGCAGGCCGAGGGGCATGTCCCCCACCTCGTCCAGGAAGAGCGTCCCTCCGCTGGCGTGCTGGAACAGGCCCGCCCGTGAAGCGGCGGCGCTGGTGAAGGCCCCCCGGGCGTGGCCGAAGAGCTCGCTCTCGAGCAAGGCCTCCGGCACCGCCGCGCAGTTGAGCGCCACGAAGGGGCCCTTGGCGCGCTCGCTGTGCTCATGGATCGCGCGCGCGGCCAGCTCCTTGCCGGTCCCCGTGTCGCCCGTGATCAGCACGTTGGCGTTGCTGCGCGCCACCCGCTCCAAGAGCTGGCAGAGCTCACGCACGACCTGGCTCTTGCCGAGGATCCGCCCGAAGGGCCGCGCCTCCTCGCCGACCCGATCGCGCAGCCGCGAGACCTCCTCGATCAGGCGCACGTGGTCCAGGACCCGCTCCAGGGTCAGGACCAGCGCCTCGGGCTTGAAGGGCTTGGCGAGGAAGTCCGCCGCGCCGGCGCGCATCGCGGCCACGGCCGAGTCCAGGCTCCCGAAGGCCGTCATGACGACCACCGGCAGGTTGGGGTAGTTGGTGATGATCCGCTCGCAGAGCTGGATCCCGTCCAGGCCCTTCATCCGGAGGTCGGTGACCACCGCCGCGAAGTCGTGCGCGGCCAGCTCCTCCAGCGCGCTCTCGGCGGAGCGGCTGGTAGAGACCTCGTAGCCGCGCCGCGGCAGCGCCGCCGCCAGCATGGCGCCCATCTCCGCGTCGTCGTCGACGATCAGCACGTGGGGTTCGCTCAAGAAACCTCCTCTTGGGGCAAGAAGATCGTGAAGCGCGCCCCGCTCCCGGGCTCGCTCTCGACCGTGATCCAGCCGCGGTGGTCGCTCACGATCCCGTGGGTCACCGCGAGCCCGAGCCCGGTGCCCTTGCCGACGTCCTTGGTCGTAAAGAAGGGCTCGAACACCCGCTCCTGCAGCTCCGGCTCGACCCCCGGCCCCTGGTCCTCGATCGAGATCGCGCAGCAACGGCGCAGGCGCGCGCTGTCGCGCGGGGCGGCCTCACGCTCGCGCAGCGAGAGCTTGAGCGTGCCGCCCCCCTCCATGGCCTCGATCCCGTTCACGCTCAGGTTCGTGAGCGCCTGGCGCAGCTGCTCGGCGTCGCCGAGCAGGTCCGCGCCGCAGGGCTCGAGGTCGAGCTCGATCTCGACCTCCTTGCGGCGCGCCATTCCCTCGAGCAGATGCGCGACGTCCTCGGCGAGAGCGGTCAGGTCGACCGGCTCGACCCGCGGCGGCCCGCGACGGGCGAAGTCGAGCAGCTGCCGAATGATCCCCGACATCCGCTCCGACTGCTGGACCACGATCTGGGCCGCCTCGGCCAGGTCCGCCGGGCAGCGCTCGTCCTCGGCGATCTGCAGCCCCCGCCCGAGCACCACGTTGAGGGGGGTGCCCAGCTCGTGCGCCAAGCCCGAGGAGAGCTTGCCGACCGTGGCCAGCCGCTCGGCGTGACGCAGCTGGTCCTCGGCCTCGCGCCGCTGCTCGGTCTCGACCCGCAGCTGCTCGCACATTTCGTTCATGGCCGCGGCGAGCTGGCCGATCTCGTCGCGCTGGCTGAGCAGGACCGGACCGCTCAGGTCGCCCTGACCGACGCGGTGGGCCTTCTCGATCAGGCGCTCGATCGGGCGCCCCACGACGCGGACCCCGATCAGGAAGGCCGAGCCCCCCGAGATCAAGATCAGGAGCACGGTCGCGAAGCCGATCCGGACCAGGCTCTTGCGAATGTAGGCGTCCTCGCGCTCGAGCGACTCGCGCACCTCGAGCGCGCCGGCGAGGCCCGCGCCGCTCAGAGACAGATAGAGGCGTAGCTCGTTGGGCGCCTGCCGGCGGACCTGGACCACCTCCTGGCCAGCCGCGAGCTGCGCGCGCTCGTCGGCGCTCAGCTCCTGGGCGAGCTCCTCCTCTTCGGTCCAGCGGAACTCGAGCTTGTCGTCGTGCTGCGAGGCGTCGGCGACCAGCCGCCGCACGCCCTCGGGCCCCTCGACGCGGGACACCTCACGCAGCGCCGCCTGCAGGGTGCGCCCGATCAGGCGGGCGTCCTCGATCATGGTCGTCTCGAACATCAGGGCCTCGCGCCGCACGGTCTGCAATCCGTAGATCGTCAGCACCAGGCAGGCTCCCAGCAGGAGCAGTCCCGTCAGTCGATAGACGACCTTCACGCGTTCGCGTCTCCTCTGCGTGTCCCACGCTGCCACATGGGGCAGTGGTCCCCAAGATCTCACGCAATGCTCGTTCCAGACAGCGCGCCCGATTCAAGCCACTTGCGGCGGCACGAGGAGTGCGTTCTCCCTGGTCGACGGCCGAAGCCGTCGGAAAGGAGAACGAACGATGACGAAACCGAAAAAGCGCAGAGGAATGGGGGCCAGCCTCTGGCACTTCCTGATCGGCGCTCTGGTCAGCTTCTTCGCCGCCCCGGCGCTGCCTCACCCGAGCCAGGCGGAGTCCGCTGAGCTCGCCACCACCGAGCAGGTGAGCGAGGACGACGAGCAGGAGGCCCACCTCCGCCGCTTCCTGGCTCGCCGCCGACTCGAGCTGCGCTGAGCCGTGGTGACGCGGCTCGTGCAGAGCGTCGAGACCTGGGACCTGAGCGACATCGGTGGCGCTTGGGCTGAAGCCCAGGAACCCCAGCCCCTCCCCAGCCTGCCCGGTTACCGAATCGAGGCAGAGCTGGGGAAGGGAGCCATGTCGCATGTGTATCGCGCCTTCGACGCACGACGCGAGCTGCGCTGCGCCCTCAAGGTCGGGCGCTCGAGCGAGCCCAACGAGGTGCGCCGGGTCGTGGTCGAGGCCGAGCTCCAGGGGCAGCTCTGCCACCCCGCGATCCCACGGGTGTCTGGCCGCGGCTGCCTGGCGGACGGGCGTCCCTATCTGATTCAGACGCTGGTCCCTGGCGCCCAGAACCTCGACGAGGCAGCCCAGAACGCCCCTTGGCGCAGGCGCCTGCGCTGGCTCGCCCAGGCCGCCGAGGCGCTCGCCGCCGCCCACGACCGCTGCGTCATCCACGGCGACGTCAAGCCCGCCAACCTGCTCGTCGACGAGGGCGGGCGGCTGTTCGTGATCGACTGGGGGGTGTCTCGCCTGACCGCCTGCACGCCCTGCGAGCGCAGCGCTCCTTCGCGGACTCCTTCCCAGAGCTCGCACATGCAGGAGTGTCAGCGCTGCGTCGAGGGCACCTTGGCCTACATGCCGAGCGAACAGCTCCGCGGACGGCCGGTGCCGGCCTCCGACGTCTACGCGCTGGGAGTCGTCCTCTACGAGATCCTCTGCTCCCGCCACCCCCTGGCCCACGTCCTCGACGACGCCGACCGCACGATCCAGGCGATCCTCGACGGACGCCTCCGCCCCGTGCCCGAGGACCTCCCCGCTCCCTGCCGCGTCCTGCTGGAGCGGAGCCTCGATCTCGAGCCCAGCGCGAGGCCGACCAGCGCCCAGCTGGCTCGCGAGCTGCGGCGGGCTGCAGGCTGAGCCCTGTGAGTCAGATCACCCCAAGTGTTGCTCAGCGCCACACTCTTCAACACCCCCCCGAGCGAGTGGGGAATCCTGGGACGAAGGTCCCAGGGTTCCCCCCTCGCTAACTCCTTGCGCGGCTGGACACGCTTTGGAGTCTTCCTTGCTCGGCTAGTCGGATAGCGCGTCTTGAGCGCCAACCACCCCGAGGAACCATCCGTGAAGATCGAGACCCGCCTCGCCCCCGTCATCGCCTCTCTGTTGGGGGTCGTCTGCTTGACCGCCTGCGGCGCAGGCAACGGCACCAGCCACCTCGAAGCCGGCCACGGCGATCAAGGGACCGGCGCTCACGCGGAGAGCAGCGGACATGGACACGGCCACCGCGGTCACCTCATGGTCACGAGCCCGATCCGCAGCGACACCGTCCTGACCCGCGACTACGTCTGTCAGATCCATGCGATCCGCCGCATCGAGCTGCGCGCCCTCGAGCGCGGCTACCTCGAGGGCGTCTTCGTGGACGAGGGCAAGTCGGTCAAGGAGGGCCAGCGCATGTTTCAGGTCATGCCGATGCTCCTCCAGGCCGAGCTCGAGAAGGCCGAGGCCGAAGCCGAGGCCTCGCGCATCGAGTGGCGCAACACGCAGCTCCTGGCCAAGAAGGACGTCGTCTCGACCAACGAGCTCGCGCTGGCCAAGGCCAAGCTCGACAAGGCCAAGGCCGAGCTCTCGCTCTGCGCAGCGCACCGCAAGCTGACCACGGTTCGGGCGCCCTTCTCCGGGATCATGGGCCTGCTCGAGGTCCGGCGCGGGAGCCTGATCGAGGAGGGCGAGCTGCTGACGACCCTCTGCGACAACAGCCAAATGTGGGTCTACTTCAACGTCACCGAGTCCGAGTATCTGGCCTACCAGGCCAGCGCCGAGGCGGATCGCCCGGTCGAGGTCGAGCTCGTCCTCGCCAACGGTGAGGTCTTCGCGCACCGAGGCGTGATCTCCACGATCGAATCCGAGTTCAACAACGAGACCGGCACGATCGCCTTCCGCGCGACCTTTCCCAATCCAGAGGGCCTGCTGCGGCACGGCCAGACTGGGAACGTCCGCTTGGCGACCGACCTGCCCCAGGCGCTCCTGATCCCTCAGAAGGCGACCTTCGAGGTCCTCGACAAGAAGTATGTGTTCGTCGTCGACGAGCAGAACGTGATCCACCAGCGCTCGATCCAGATCGCGCACGAGCTCGACCACATCTACGTGGTCCAAGGCGGCCTGGCAGAAGGCGACAAGGTCCTGCTGGAGGGCCTGCGCAAGGTCGTCGACGGCGAGAAGATCCGCCCCAAGTTCGAGGACCCCGTCCACGTGTTGACGCACCTGGACCTCGAAGCGGACTGACATCCGCCCCCACTCCCCCACCGCCTAGTTCCCTCCTAACCAGAGCTGGCGCTCGTCGAGCGGCCTTCAGGGCCGCTCCCTGCGCCCAGCTCACCCAGTCGAGAGCTACCCAAGGTCATGTTCAGCCGCTTCATTCACAGACCCGTCCTCGCGATCGTCGTCTCGGTCACGCTGGTGTTCCTGGGTCTGCTGGCGATCCGCGCGCTCCCCAACAGCCAGTTCCCCAAGATCGCGCCGCCGCGCGTGATCGTGGCCATCGCCTACCCCGGCGCCAGCGCCGACGTCCTCGTCCGCTCGACCCTGATCCCGATTGAGCGCTCCATCAACGGCGTGCCCGGGATGAGGTACCTGATCTCGGACTCGACCAGCGCAGGCGAGGCCACGATCCAGGTCATCTTCGAGCTGGGCACAGACCCCAACGCGGCCGTGGTCAACGTCAAGAACCGCGTCGACCGAGTGCTCAACCGCCTCCCTCCGCTCGTCCAGCGGGAGGGCGTGATCGTGCAGCGCGTGCAGCCGAGCATGCTGATGTACGTCAACCTCTACAGCAAGGACAAGGAGGCGAATCAAAAGTTCGTCTACAACTACGCCAACGTTTACCTCCTGCCCGAGCTGAAGCGCATCCGAGGCATGGGGCGCGCGCGGATCCTGGGTCAGCGCCAGTACGCGATGCGCGTGTGGCTCAAGCCCGACCGAATGCGCGCCTACAACGTCTCGACCGAGGAGGTGCTCAAGGCGATCGACGAGCAGAGCGTGATCGGACGCCCTGGGCGAACAGGGCGCAGCTCGGGCAAGAAGGCTCAATCGCTCGAGTATGTGCTCGTCTACCGGGGGCGCTTCAACAAGCCCGAGGAATACGAAGACATCATCATTCGCGCCTACGCCGAGGGCGACTACTTACGCCTGAAGGACATCGCGAGCGTCGACCTCGAGAGCGAGTTCTACGACATCTACTCCAACCTCGACGGCCACCCCTCGGCGGCGATCGTGCTCAAGCAGAGCTACGGGAGCAACGCGAGCAAGGTGATCGAGTCGGTCAAGGCGAAGCTCGAGGAGCTGCGCCCCGGCTTCCCTCCCGGCATGGAATACAAGATCAGCTACGACGTGTCCAATTTCCTCGACGCGTCGACGGAGCAGGTCTTGCACACCCTGGTCGAAGCCTTCGTGCTGGTGGCCTGCGTGGTGTTCGTGTTCCTGGGGGACTGGCGCTCGACGCTGATCCCGACCCTGGCCGTGCCGGTCTCGCTCATCGGCGCCTTCGTGTTCATGAACCTGTTTGGGTTCACGATCAACCTGATCACGCTCTTCGCGCTGGTGCTCGCGATCGGAATCGTGGTCGACGACGCGATCGTGGTCGTCGAGGCCGTGCACGCCAAGATGGAGGCGGAGCACGTCTCGCCCTACCGGGCCGTCAAGGAGGTCCTCGGCGAGATCAGCGGCGCGATCATCGCGATCACGGTCATGATGTCAGCGGTGTTCGTGCCGGTGGCCTTCATGACGGGCCCCGTGGGCGTGTTCTACCGCCAGTTCTCGGTCACCATGGCGACCTCCATCATCCTCTCGGGCGTGGTGGCGCTGACCCTGACGCCGGTGCTGTGCGCCATGATCCTGCGCGCCCACGACGAGGGGAAGCGCACGATCCTGCAGCGCATCTTCCTGGACCCCTTCAACCGCGCGTTCGAGGCGTTCACCGGGGTCTACGCGGCGATCCTGGAGCGGATCGCGCACCGGCGCCTGCTGACCTTCGCGCTCCTGGCCGGCGTGATGTTCGGCGTCTACAAGCTCAACGAGCAGCTCCCCGCCGGCTTCATCCCCGCTGAGGACCAGGGGATCGTCTACGCGATCGTGCAGACCCCGCCCGGCGCCACCCTGGAGCGGACCAACGCCGTCTCACGCCGGCTGCAGGCGATCGCCGAGGAGATCCCCGAGATCGAGTCGGTCTCCTCGCTGGCTGGCTACGAGATCCTGACCGAGGGCCGCGGCTCCAACGCCGGCACCTGCCTGATCAACCTCAGGCACTGGTCGGAACGCCACAAGGACGTCAACGAGGTCGTCGAGGAGCTCGAGGAGCGGAGCAAGAACATCGGCGCCGTGATCGAGTTCTTTCAGCCGCCGGCGGTCCCAGGCTACGGCGCGGCGGGCGGCTTCGCTCTCCGCCTGCTCGACAAGACCAACACCACGAACTACCGCGACTTCGACAAGATCAACAAGGACTTCATGGCGGCCCTGCGCCAGCGCAAGGAGCTGACCGGCCTGTTCACCTTCTTCGCCGCCAACTACCCCCAGTACGAGCTGATCATCGACAACAAGCTCGCGATGCAGAAGGGGGTCTCGGTCGGCAAGGCGCTCGAGAACCTGGGCATCCTGATCGGCAGCACCTACGAGCAGGGCTTCATTCGCTTCGGTCGCTTCTTCAAGGTCTACACCCAGGCCGCGCCCGAATACCGCGCCCTGCCCTCGGACATCCTCGAGCTCTACGTCAAGAACGAGGCCGGGGAGATGGTGCCCTACTCGGCCTTCATGAAGCTCAAGAAGACCCAGGGGCCCAACGAGATCACCCGCTACAACCTCTACACCTCCTCGGCGATCCGAGGCACGCCGGCCAAGGGCTACACCAGCGACGAGGCGATCAAGGCGGTCCAGGAGGTCGCCGCTCAGACGCTGCCGCGCGGCTACGACATCGCCTGGGAGGGCCTCTCCTTCGACGAGGCCCGCCGCGGCAACGAGGCGCTCTGGATCTTCCTCGAGGTGCTGCTCTTCGTGTATCTGGTCCTCGCGGCCCAGTACGAGAGCTTCCTGCTGCCCTTCGCCGTGCTCTTGCCGCTGCCGGCGGGCGTGTTCGGCTCCTTCTTCCTGCTCCAGAAGATGGGCCTCGCCAACGACATCTACGCCCAGGTCGGGCTGGTGATGCTCGTCGGCCTGCTGGGTAAGAACGCGGTCCTGATCGTGGAGGTCGCCGTCCAGAGCCACCGCCACGGAATGCCGATCCGCGAGGCCGCGATCCACGGCGCCCGGACCCGCTTCCGCCCGATCCTGATGACCTCCTTCGCCTTCGTGGCCGGCCTGATCCCCCTCGTCCGCGCCCACGGGCCAGGCGCTGTGGGGAACCGCACGATCGGGGCCTCGGCCATGGGCGGGATGCTCGCCGGCACCCTGTTTGGCGTCCTGATCGTGCCTGGCCTCTACTACATCTTCGCCAGCCTCAGCGGCGGGAGGAAGCTGATCCGGGACGAGGAGGACTCGCCGCTGAGCGAGGGGCACGACGAGGTGGTCGCGGCCGAGGTGGTGAGCGGACCGGTGGCAGATCTGGAGCCCGCGCCGGTCGCGGGGCCGGGGCCGGAGCACGTGCCCGAGGAGTCCGAAGCCGAAGCTGAGGAGGCCGACTCCGACTCCGACTCCGAGGGGACCGAGACCGAGGAGACCGAGGAGACCGAGGAGACCGAGACCGAGACCGAGACCGAGACCGAGACCGAGACCGAGACCGAGACCGAGGAGACCGAGA
>MDTG01283984.1_pt1 | contig 10379 bp, 10 predicted proteins | sample 811421 | NCBI WGS metagenome assembly MDTG01 (sample SAMN05326645, study PRJNA326480) | marine metagenome | isolation source: seawater | place: Pacific Ocean: South East | collected 2011
AACCAGACCGCATAACTTTCATCATTGCTATCATTAGTTACCCAAGCTTCCCGATTTAATTTATCAATCTTATTGTACACACGTATTTGAGGAATTTTGTCTGCTTTTAATTGATGCAAAATTGCATTTACCTGAGAAATACGCTGCCATCTGTTTGGATCGCTAATATCAATGAGATGGAGAATTAAATCTGCTTCTCTCGCTTCTTGCAAAGTAGATTTAAAAGCCGCAATAAGCTCAAGCGGTAAGTCTCTCACAAAACCAACAGTATCAGCTAAAACTATGCGCTTTTCATTAAAAAGATCTAAATGTCGAACCGTGGGATCTAAAGTTGCAAACAACTGATCCTGCACATAGGCATTAGCGCTTGTTAGTGCATTAAAAAGTGTTGATTTACCCGCATTGGTATAACCAACTAGTGCAACAGTTGGGATATCAGCTTTTAAGCGATTCCGTCTATTCATTGAACGACGTACGTCTACTGTCTCAAGTCGATCATTTAATTGTCGTATGCGTGCTCCTATGAGTCTTCTATCAGTTTCTAATTGCGTTTCCCCTGGACCTCGTAAACCAATACCACCTTTTTGGCGTTCTAAATGGGTCCATCCTCTGACTAAACGCGTCGATAAATGCTTAAGTTGCGCTAATTCAACTTGTAGTTTTCCCTCAAAACTTCGTGCTCTTTGAGCAAAAATATCAAGAATCAATCCAGCTCGATCAAGAACCCGACATTTTAAATCTGCTTCTAGGTTTCTTTCCTGACTGGGCTTCAATAAAGGGCATGAAATAACTAAATCTGCATTGTTTTGTTGAATAAGTTTTTTAAGCTCATAAAGTTTACCCTTTCCAATAAAATATTTTGAATTTGGGCGTTTACTAGATGCATAGATTTCTGCAACCACGGTAGCACCAGCCGAATTAGCAAGTTCAAGAAATTCTTTTTGATCAGATTCTTCAGTGAAACTATTTTGGCCAGAATGAATTAGAATTACTCTCTCACCACTTGTTGGGCGCTCAAACAATTATAATCCCCTCATACAAATTCAACATAAGATTAACTTTCGGTGTCTGCAGATTCATCATTTAAGATTGAAAGTCGGACACTACGCGAGGGTACAACAGTAGAGATTGCATGCTTGTATACCATTTGATTGACACTGCTCTTTAGTAAAATTACAAATTGGTCAAATGAATCAATTTCTCCTTGAAGTTTTATTCCATTGACGAGATATAAAGATACCGGGATTTTCTCCTTTCGTAATATATTTAAAAATGGGTCTTGAAGCATTTGGCTTTTAGCCATAATCAAACATCCTTATTAGTATTATTTTATAGATATTCACCCTTTATGGTGCATAAATAGTTATAACTAGGATTAGCTAGAGAAAAAATAATTTAAAGTTCTGCAGCTAGGATTAAAAAATTTATTCTAAATTATTTGTAATATGAGTGGATATAGTGTCAATAATGCTGGCTTCAAGTGGATTAATAAAAAACACATCACTCTCAGAGCGTAGCCAGGTTAATTGTCGCTTTGCAAGTTGTCGGGTTGCAAAAAGACTGCGATCTCTAGCTTCTTGCCAAGAACAGTCACCATCAAGATAAGTCCAGAACTGACGGTAACCTACAGCACGCATCGATGAACTAGTCTTCTTTAATAAAGGTCGATTTCTAAGTATTTTAAGCTCTTCTTCCAAACCTTTACTTATCATTTGATCAAGGCGAACTTCTATCAATTGATGAAGCAAAGCACGTGGTTCAATAACTAGTGCAATTTTAATAAAATTAATATTGTTAGTGTCACAATCAATTTCCTTATGCCAGTCTGTGATTGATTTACCACTAATGTAAAATACCTCTAATGCTCTTTGAATTCGCTGACTGTCATTTGGATTAATTCTTGCTGCTGCTTCTGGATCACATAATTTTAGGTCATCATGCAATGATGGCCATCCTCTAACTCCAGCATCAATATCGATAATTTTTCTAGTTTCATCGTTTTTTAAAGGAAGCTTAGCGATACCCTTAGTTAATGCACGAAAATACATCATAGTCCCGCCAACAAAAATTGGAATGTTACCTTTTGCGGTGCTGGCTGTAATTGCAGCAAACGCATCGCGTACAAACTCACCAGCTGAATAACTATTCTCAGGATCACGAATATCAATTAACTGGTGAGGAACTTCATTCAAACATGATACATCGGGCTTTGCCGTGCCAATATTCATTCCACGATAGACCATTGCAGAATCAACACTAATAATGTCAGATGGAATTTTTTTAAAAAGACTAATTGCTAAATCAGTCTTTCCTGATGCTGTAGGTCCCATTAAAAGAATCACATTTTGCTTCATCAAATTTCCAGAAGTTTTTTAAAAAAGCATTCCTTTAATTCAAAATTGTATATTTTCCTCAAAGTTAACCACCAGCTACTTGTGGAATATTAAGAGTTTGCCCAACACGAATTTTATCGTTTGAAAGATTATTGAATCGGCGAATAGCAGTTGGGCTAACATTATAGCGCTCTGCAATTTGCGAGATAGTATCACCACTTACAATTATATGCCGAAGTTGAATTGAAGACTTATTACGCAAGTTATAAGCAATTTGAGTATCCGGTGGAGGGTTAGTGTAAAAATAACTTTTTATACCCTTCAATAGTGCATTAGCTAATTTCTCTTGATGTTTTTTATTTCTTAACTTCTTTTCATCAGACCTATTTGAAATAAAGCCCGTTTCAACCAAAATTGACGGGATATCTGGTGCCTTTAGGACTAAAAATGACTTTTGCTTAATTTCCTTACTGTGCATATTTGTAATTCTACTCATTTCACGACTGATTTTTGCGCCAACATCTAAACTTACGCTTAAAGATTCTTTCTGCGATAAATCCAATAACACAGAAGCCAGTAATTCTTCTTTATCATGCAAAGAGACACCTCCGACACTTACTTGTGAAGTCTCCCTTCTTTGAAGTTGTCTTGCAGCCTCATCATTTGCACCTTTTAAGTTCAAAGCAAACACAGACGCGCCATTAGCTCGTGAATCATGAAATGCATCAGCATGAATCGAAATGAAAAGATCTGCTTTATTTTCGCGAGCCCTTGCAATGCGTTCGCGAAGCTCGATAAATACATCACTTTTTCGAATCAGCAATGCCTGCATTCCCTGTTCTGCATTTATTCGACGCGCCAGTTCTTTGCTTATCGCAAGATTTATATCCTTCTCATGGGATTTGCGGCCCACTGCTCCCGGGTCACGACCGCCATGCCCAGCATCAACTGCAATAATTATATTCCTTCTAGATTGATAGCTCTCATCAATACGCTTTGTAGTTGTTGCGTTTTCAGGTCTAACAAGGTCAATTACTAACCTGTCTCCATATTTAGAGTTAGGCCCTGCCCTGAAGCTTCTTGCAATTATCTTCTCACTCAAATCTAAAACCACACGCAATTCGCCATTAGGACGCATTGCACTTCGAATAGAACTCACAAAGCCAGTTTGATTAGGTAATTTATTAAATGATTTGGATAAACGACTATTTTTTATGTCAATAACAAGGCGGTTAGGTCTTTGTAAACTAAATATGCTGTGACTGACTGAATTGCTAAGATCTAGAACAACACGAGTTTTATTGTTTTCAGACCAAACACGAATATTTTCGACAGTCGATACAGCATTTGCTAATGAATTAAGCAAAAAAATAAGTGATAAAAGCAACAATCGCATACAAATCATCACAACATAATATTTTAATTTAAAATTTTGTTAAGTAAGTATACAAATTTAACGAAAGAAACCAAGTATTTAATTTGAAAATTATTTAGATTATTTCAATATTTAATATTTTTAATCAATGATATGCCGCGACCACTAAGTCCACTAATTAGCACTCTGCGAGAAAAGCCATCATAATGAAGCTCTATATTAATATCAGCATTTGCGGCAAGGCTTGGGACCCGCTCGGGCCATTCAACTAGACGTAACCCATGCTCTAAATCATTCCAACCCAAATACTCTAGCTCTTCAGGATCAATTACTCTGTATAAATCAATATGATATATAAAAACAGCTGGCAAATCATAAGGTTCTATCAAAGTATAAGTTGGGCTTGGAACCGGTCCAATATATCCAGCTGTCTTGATAAAAGAACGCGCAAAAGTAGATTTTCCAGAGCCTAATTCGCCATTTAGCAAAATAGTCCAGCCAGACTTATTTTCGGGTAATACATTATAAAATTTTGTTGCCAGATTAATGGTTGCCCTTTCATCTTTTAGAAATTTATTCATAAAATATCCACAGTATTTAGCAAATTGAATTATTTCAGTCAGTAAATAGATGTCTCTTAGAATTTTATTAGTTATAAATGGATTTAATAAAAAATATAAAAAAATTAATACTAAAATATGTCTTGTAAAAAATAAGTTCAATATAATGTTTGATTATAACTAAGATTAAAAAACTATTGATCAGAAATAAATTTATAAACGTATTTTAAATTACATATTTTGGGCCAAAATGCTTGTGATAGACAAAGGATCTAAAACCATTGATTTTTCATCACTAAAGAAAGATATCGTTTCTTGGAGTCATGAAATTGGTTTTCAAAAAACTGGTGTATCAGATATTAATCTATCTGAGGCAGAAGAAAAACTTACCAAATGGCTGAAATTAAAATTTCATGGCTCAATGAAATACATGGAAAAGCATGGCACTAAACGATGTAGACCTCAAGAGCTTGTGCCAGGTACAGTAAGGATAATTACTGTCCGTATGGATTATTTACCTCAAGAACAAGAATTAGCAATTAACCATTTAAACAATAATAAAAATGCTTATATTTCTCGATATGCCCTCGGTCGTGATTATCATAAAGTTTTAAGAAAAAAACTAAAATTGCTTGCAAAAATCATTGAAAAAAATATTGGAGAATTTGGATATCGCATATTCGTAGATAGTGCGCCTGTTTTGGAAAAAGCACTCGCTGAAAAATCAGGTTTAGGTTGGATTGGAAAGCATACAAACCTCATTGATAAAAATAGAGGCTCTTGGTTTTTCCTAGGGGAATTATATACTGATTTACCGCTACCAACAGATCTCAGCGAAACTTCTCATTGTGGAACTTGTAGTGTATGTATGGATGTTTGCCCAACAAATGCAATCGTAGGGCCATACTCTTTAGATGCAAGGCGTTGTATTTCTTACTTAACGATTGAAAATAAGGGGTCTATACCAACCGAATTTCGTAAGGACATAGGAAACAGAATATATGGTTGTGATGATTGTCAATTATTTTGTCCCTGGAATAAATTTGCAAAACCAACTGGAGAAAATGATTTTGCTCCACGCCATAAGCTAGATGATGCTCAATTAACAGAGCTTTTTTACTGGGATAAAGCAACCTGGCTTTACAAAACAGAGGGTAGTGCAATCAGAAGAATTGGGTTTGAAAGGTGGCTAAGAAATATTGCGGTAGCTCTGGGTAATGCAGATACTACGACTGAAATTCTAGATGCACTCAATTTTAGAAAAGATGATAAGTCTACTTTAATTTCAGAACATGTAAAATGGGCGCTGGAGCAGCACAACAAATGTTAAAGTGTAAAGCATTTATTTAAATTTAAATTTGAACAATAGCATTATCTATTAAACGTGTTAAACCTAATTTAGCTGCCGTGAGTATTACGAATTCCTTGCAATTACTGCTTGGTACCCCTAAATCATGTAAATGTCTTATTGAAAAATATTCAACAGAGAAGCCTGCGCTCTTAAGTGATTTTATTGAATCTTTTTCTAGAGCCTTAAAATCTTTATCTCCCTTCTTCAATTTTTCTGCCGCTTGCATCAAAGATTGATACAAAAACGAGGCATTTTGACGTTCATAATCATTTAAGTATTGGTTTCTTGAGCTCATAGCAAGGCCATCATGTTCGCGAATTGTTTTACCAGTGATTATCTTTACAGGTAAATTTAGATCTGAAGACATGTGCCGTATAATAAGTTGCTGCTGAAAATCTTTCTCGCCAAATACTGATATATTTGGTTGTACCATGATAAATAATCGCGCCACTACAGATGTTACGCCATCAAAATGGCCGGGGCGACTTTTGCCACAAAATTGCTTTGATATAATTGGCACTGAAATTGAAGTGGCTTCTTCTAGACCATGCGGGTAAATTGTCTCTTTACTTGGTGCAAATATTAAATCAGTAGAGGTTTTATTTAGGTGTTCTATATCGTCATCAAGGTTACGAGGATACTTATCAAAATCCTCATTTTTTCCAAATTGCATTGGATTAACAAAAATACTGACTATGACCTTACTTGCATATTTATTGGCAATCTCTACAAGTGAGCTATGCCCCTTATGTAAATTACCCATTGTCGCAACTAATGCAATATATTCGTTATTTTGACGCCACTCATTAAGCTTTTCTTCTAGCTCCAGTCTGTTTTTAACTACTTTCATGAAAAGCAGTGTTCGGGTCCAGGATAGCTTCTATCTTTAACCGCATTCACATAAGCCTCTACTGCCTTAAGCGGAGAATTAAAATTAGCTTGAAAATTTTTAACAAATTTTGGTGTTCTTCCTCTTGTTATCCCAAGTAAGTCATAAAGTACTAAAATTTGACCATCAACGTTTGGTCCAGCGCCGATGCCAATTACAGGAACCTCCAATGTTTGAGCAATAATTTTGCCAACTTCATTAGGAACACACTCAAGAAGCACAACATCTGCTCCTGCATCCTGTAGACGCTGAGCTGAAATCAGCATGTCTTTAGCTTTATCCGGCTCTCTTCCTTGAACCTTAAAACCACCAACCTTATGAACTGATTGTGGCTTTAGTCCTAAGTGAGCACAAACAGGTATATCATGTCTAGCGAGATGCTCAACAATATCAACTTGATCATCACCTCCCTCAAGTTTAACCATCATTGCGCCCCCTTCCTGCATAAGGCGAACTGCATTTTCAAGAGCTATACCCAATTTTGTATAACTCATAAAAGGCATATCAGCAACTAGAAAAGCCCGACTTAAACCACGGGATACTGCTTTAGAATGGTAGATAATATGATCAACTGTTACCGGGATTGTCGTATCATGGCCTTGTATAACCATACCAAGTGAATCACCTACTAGAACTAAATCAGCACATGCCTCATCAACAAGGGCAGCATAGCTGGCGTCATACGCTGTTATACAAGCAATTGGTTTGCCCTCTTGCTTCATTTTTTGCAAGGTGGATACATTAATGGGTGGCTGAGTCATTCCACGTTGTTCAAGTTGAGTATACATAGTCTCGAAGGATATCAGGCAAAAGCTGCTTGTGTGGGATTAAAAAAACGTCTTCCACTTTTTGTGGATTCAATTTGTTCAAATAATTGCTCATAATCGATATCATTATTGATAGGATTTATTTGTGAAGTATTAACAATAAGCAAAGGTCCATCATTATAATTATGAAAAAATTGTGCGTATGCATCAATTAAACGCTCTAAGTATTGTCTCTCAATATACCTATCATTTGGAAAATCTCGTCGAACTAAGCGCTGCATAATAGCATCAACAGAAGACTGTAAATAAATGACAAGATCAGGAACTGGTGCTTCTATTGCTAAATTTTTAACTATTTGCTCATAAAGATTTAATTCTTCAGCATCTAAATTTAACTCTGCAAATAATCTATCCCGAGTAAAAAGAAAATCAGATATTCTAACCTCTGAAAATAAATCAGTTTGCCTCATTTTTTCAATTTGACGAGCTCTAGCAAACAAAAAAAACATTTGAGTAGGAAGTGCGGCCGATTTTCCATCACGGTAAAACCGCTCAAGAAAAGGATTTTCTTCTATGTTTTCAAGCATTAAATCGCCCGACAAACTGTCCGCCAATCTCTGTGCTAGCGCCGTCTTACCAACGCCAATTGGTCCTTCAATCGCAATGTATCGAGGTCCTAGTGTTGCTCTTTGCAAACGGTGTATGGTCACTTACTTACTCATTAAATTTGTGATATCCCAGTTTTAGAAATATTTGAAATTAAGTTCCTAATTCTACCTAATTTAGGAACATACAGCTCTGGAGCTAATTCTCCAAGTGGTAACAATACAAAATTTCGCTCGCTAATGCCCGGATGAGGCACAATTAAATTCATTTCATCAAGAATTTGATCGGAATAAATTAATAAATCTAAGTCCAGAGTACGCGGACCCCACTGAATTGCAGAGCGCTTTCGGCCACACTCATTCTCAATCTTCTGCAATTGTTTAAGTAAATCAAAAGCTGTTAATTGAGTAATTACTGAAGCGGCTGCGTTAATAAAGTCGGGCTGATCTTCGATGCCAAATGGCTTCGATAGATACAAAGATGATTGACTAATTAAAACTGTTTTAGGAATCTGAGCTAATAGAGTAAAGGAAGTTTTTACCTGAAGTATTGGGTTTTCAAGATTGCTCCCTATTCCTATGTATGCTGGATACCAGTTAACTTTCATTTTCTCTTAATGAGTTTGTTCTATCTTGTATTGTTTCGCTTTTGATAAGTTTTTTTCCTTTTAAAATTTTCGTTTATATTAAAGCTAATGAGTTTGTCTTCGTTCTTTTGTTTTTGAATATCCGTCCAAAATTTCGCCAAGCTTTTATCTGCTTGCCCAACCTTAGATAATAAAATCATAAAATCAAATGCAGCCCTGAAACGACGGTGATTTAGAAAATTCATAGCTCGTTTTCCGCGAGTTATTTTAAACCTTGGCTGCAAAAAAAGCATTTCCCTCATTGGGACGGTAAATCTTTTTGGTAAAGAAATATGCTTTTGTTGGTTAGATACAATTTCATACGCAGCAATGTTGAGTGCTTGAGTGAGCGATATCTTTTCACGTGCTATTTTTTTTTCAGCTAACTTCATTACTGGCGCCCAAAGGAAAACACCCAATAAAAACATCGGTGTTACTGACTTAGAAGCAGCTACTCGCTCATCTGAATTTTGAAGAGCGGCATGTATAAAATCTAAGAAGCCTTTCTCGCATGACAGCTCTTTTCCAGTTTCAGGAAACAACTCACAAAACAAATTATATTTGAGTAATAAATCGAAAGTTGCTTTTGCATTTCCTGAATGGAATAGTTTTAAAAATTCATCAAATAATCGTGCAGCTGGAACATTTGAAAGTAAACCGGAGTTGGCTGTAATTGCTTTAACTACATCAGAATCAATGCTTAGTTTTAACTTGGAAGCAAAACGAACAGCTCGCAACATTCTAACGGGGTCTTCATGAACTCGCTGTAGAGGATCGCCAATAAAAACAATGCGTTTTTGAGTAATATGTTTATAACCACCAACGTAATCCCAAATACTGGAGTCTTTAATATTGTAATAAAGTGCATTGCAGGTAAAGTCGCGCCTCCATGCATCTTCATCGATTTTACCGTAAACATTATCGCGTAAGATTCTCCCCTTGACATCAAAAGTAAGATCATCGGTCTTATTAATTGCGGCTGCCCTAAAGGTTGCGACCTCAATAATTTCACGACCAAACCTAATATGCGCCAAACGAAAACGACGGCCTATTAAACGGCAATTATTAAATAAAGAACGAACTTCTTCTGGAGTTGCATTGGTTGCAACATCAAAATCTTTAGGATTCAAATTTAGTATTGCATCCCGCACACTGCCACCAACTAAAAAAGCTTGATAGCCAGCCTTATCAAGACGATAAAGTACTTTTAAGGCTGCACTAGAAATGTCTTTACGCGATACATTATGTTCGGATCGCTTAATAATCTCAGGGTTTAAGGATTTTGATTTCAGTTTTTTTCCCTAAATAATGTTCATAAGGTATTTAAGAATATATAGTATCAGCCAAATAAGTATTTAGGTGACATTATATGAAAATGCCCAGATTTATTTCTCTTTTTAAAATATTCATTTTTGCAAACACTTTATTCTTTGTTGGATGTGGGGGTGGTGGTGGCATTTCTTCAGCTTCGACCGCAAGCACACTTCAACCGAGCTTTTCATCAATAAATTCATTACCTGTTATTTATTTAGAGACTGAAGCTAATGCCACCATTCAAAGAAATGATTACACTAACGGAACTGTACAAGTAAACGGTCAGGGAATCGTTGATTCTATGCCCGAAGTTACCATGAAAATTCGAGGTAGAGGCCATTCAACTTGGGGTGCACATCCAAAAAAACCTTACCAAATGAAGTTATCTGACTCGAATGTTTTTTTGGGTATGCCGCAGAAAAAAACATGGTTATTTATGGCAGAATATTCTGACAAAACTATGTTACGCAACCGCCTTGCAATGGAGTTAGGGTACCTAAGTAATCTAGATTGGACTGCTAAAAGTCATTATGCCGATGTAGTTCTTAATAACGTACCA
>MDTG01297984.1_pt1 | contig 10379 bp, 15 predicted proteins | sample 811421 | NCBI WGS metagenome assembly MDTG01 (sample SAMN05326645, study PRJNA326480) | marine metagenome | isolation source: seawater | place: Pacific Ocean: South East | collected 2011
ATATGATTCCTGTGCCTTGTAAGTAAACTTCTTATAAAGATCAAGATAATCTAACTGAGTTATGCCACCAATATCATAGTAAACTTGTCTGCGACCTTTAATATACACTTCCTTCTCACTAACTAATCCCCAAGGAGATAATCTCCTAGCAAGTTTTTCACCTAGAAGACGATTAATCCTTTTGGTAATGTATGGCATATCGAACAGTTGAATATTCCAACCAGTTACAACATCAGGAGTATTATCCATCCACCATTGGATGAAACTACTCAGCATATCATGCTCGTTATTAAATTGTATGTAACGAACATTCTCTTGCTTAACTTTAAAAGATCCAACACCCCATGTTGTTATCTCTTTAGTATTATAATCCTGTATTGAGATCAATAATATCTCCTGATCAGCAGTTTCTACATCAGGAAATCCATTCTCAGAACGAGTCTCAATATCAACAGTTAATAATCTTACCTTTCCAATGTCGAATTTGATCTCTGCTTCGGGGTACTTATCAGAGATATACTGGTAGATATACCTCTCATTGCCATAAATTTTAAACTCATCAATATCTTCATACTTTTTATAAAAATCTCTACAGTCTCTTACCGAACCTGGTTTGATAGGTGCCACATATTCACCTTCTAAAGTTTTATAGAAAGTTTTTTTCTTTGATGGAACAAAAAGAGTTGGATTGTATTTCTCTCTGAACTGAATGTACTCACCATTATCATAACCACGAACAAGGAAATGATCCCCGATCATTTGTACATTAGTATAAAACTTCATTCAATTGATAATCTCGTTGTATGCTTCTAAAATAAATTTTTCTGGATCTACAAGAGTCAGAATCTTATCACTACTAATACGACATTTATTATCTGCTGATTTGTTGAGAACATTCCAAGGTCTCAAACGATCAATATATTGTTTTGGTTCTTCCTCACCTTCTTTGAAGTCAATAAACTCATATGGATCGGAAAGTTGACAATCGGGTTCACCAATGTCAGCACCAACAACTTCTTGTACATCTGCGATGACACATTTGTAACTGTCATCAAATACTACTATCTTAATTGCCATTTTGCAACTCCAAATACATTGATTTTAAATCAGCAATAGGTTCAAAAACGCATTGAACTACATTAGGATTTACTATAAAAGTAGAATCACTAGTTAATGGTTGCCAAGTTGCTAATGAAACTTGAGATTGATTTGATTCAACTTGCGATGCATCTTCTTGAAGAGTCAATGTTGGTTGCAAAACAACCTTCAATGGATTGTTGAAAAGATATTGTCTACTATCATTATCAGGATCGATTACTTCCTTTATATCAGCGATCACTTGATCGTTGTTAATCAATGCTACTTTTATCGACATGTGTTTGGGATTCCTCCTGCCATTATACCATAAAAAAGAGGGTCTGACGACCCCCTTATATATTACCTTAGGATTTCATTGCATAATCGTTTACAGGCAGGTTGACCAGGTACTTCGGAGCATTCAACAATGCACTCATAATACTCATCCAATTTTTGTTCCCATGAATCACTTGAGTAATTGTGATCGGTAACTGTCCATCCAGACAGTTGGTTCTGTGGCATCATGTTGTGCATTTAATCCTCCATATGTACTTTATTTAGTCAGGAAACCCTAACAATTTTGCTTTTAGTTACAAAAATTTATGCCTAGTTAGATCCAATCTTTACGCTGATGATGCTCTGGAACTACCTTACCAAGAGTAACAGTTAGTAACCCATCTTCAAAGTTTGCTTCATTGACAATAGTGTCTTCAGCAATAGTCCATGATCTATTAAAGGATCTTTGTGCAAGTCCTCTATGTGCGTAAGTTGTATCTTCTTTAACTTCTTTGTTTCCTTCTACAGTGAGTCTACCATACTCTGTATAGACCTTAACCTCATCCTTTTTAAATCCTGCTAGAGCAATCTCTAGTCTAGATTCTGTGTTACTTACAGTGATGAGATTGTAAGGTGGGTAATTACTTGTTGTGGTATCATCCCAAAAACGATTGAGATAGTCATCCATCCCTATACCATTTTCTCTTATAACCTTCATTAATTCTGGAAGGTTGGCAGCGTGATACCTTGCTAGGTTAGTCATAGTTCTCCTTAATAAGCGAGTTGTTTTTTGTTGTCCCTTTCGGCGACACTACTAATTATAATACCTTCAGTCTCTTTCCAATCCTTGACATGGTACGCTTTACCACCCATTTCTTGTACTGCTTTCCCTAAACTATGATCATTTCCTCCTTCTTCCATCCTATCACCAAAGAAATGTAACTCTTCTCCTAGTCTAAAGTCTCTAAGAATCTGACTTTTATCACTACCTATAGGTCCTAAGTCAAGACCTGTTTGTCCTCCTAGTGCTACCGATAAATTAGGAAAATTATTTCTAAGTCTATTTGCAATATCTTCTCTCTCTAATCTTTCTTTATCCCATTTAACATATTCTTCTCTACCTGCAGTTGGATCTTTTCCTCTACCTAAGATACTAAAATTTACTCCACCAGGTCTTCTCTCAATATGCAATCCGTTACGGATAGGAAAACAACTATATGCTAACTCATCTTTTAAAAATTTTTCTACATCCCTTGGCAACTCCCAATCATCCCTGTAGACATTGACATCTCTCTCATAAGCATCACTACCAGAGCAATTATAAACTCTCTTTGCTCTGTAACATATATCAAGACCAAGTTGATCAACTGTTTTCTGTCTGTCGCTACCAGTAACCAGATATACAGGATATGTACAACAAAATTTTATAAAGAATGCCTCAAATGAAATGTCAATCTGACCTCTACTAGGTGTGAGAGTGCCATCTACATCAAATATATAATGCTTCACTTAGTATGTGGAATATCTATATCGTCGCATCCTGCGTATGATGTTGACAAGTCAGCACCTATATCACCACCCTTATCTGCACCGAACATAGTAACAAATCCAGCAGCAACCCAACCTACGAATGGTATATTTGCCAAGGCAGGGGCAACTGTTCCTGCAGCAACGCTACTTCCAACTACCTTTCCTGTACCTCTACCAGAACCAGCAGCTTCGATACATGCGATAGTTTTTGCACTAAGTGTGGTATCTTCCACAGCACCTTTATTACCTTGAGCAGATGGATCTATCCATGCACTAGTACTACTAACTGGTCCTCCATGATGGATTGCTCCATCCATAGTATACATTTCTTTGGTTTGTATGGTTTCTTTCTTACTACCTAGGAATCCACCTCTCTTCTCTATATCTTTTACATTAGTCATTACTAATGGATCGTTTGCTCTGTATGCCATTTCATATGAACCATCTGCATTACTCTTGATTCTATATGATGTATAAGGACCGACAGGGAGTGTAGGAAAACGACTCTCTTCTGCACTCTTTCTAGCAATTGTTCCTATTGCACCAACATAAGTTAATCCAATAAGACCTGCTGAACCCAATGCAATCCATTTTTTATAAGTCATGACGATTCCTCTTCTTTAGTTTTGCGACCAATGTTGTACTTAGTTTCTAGTATCCAATTGCCTTTATCTTTATAAGACAACACCTTTATCTGATTTAAAGGAGCAATATCTGCTATTCTATCAGAATCTTTGATAGAAATCAAGCCCCAATCAGCAAGCAACTGACTAATACGATTCCTACGCTGCACATCGTTAATAGTAAGGTTAGCTCTTTTTCCATCTAAGGCAAATAATTCTTTAAAATGTACGATATAATATCGTCCCTGCTTATGTAGTATATGACACGACTGGTACAATTTTTTTTCTTTACGGGAAGCAACACCTATGCGTGTTAAAGTTTCTCGTACTTTTAAGAAGTCATCTGGTTCACTCAATGCAACTTCAACCATTAACTCAGGCGACCATTCATAGGTCGGTTCAACAACAACGCTCATTATACTAAGATAATATTCAGTATTTCTATTTAGTTTAGGGACTTCTTGACATTTTGAAGTCCTGCATGAACCACCTCATATGCCTTACCATAAGCCATTCTATTGATATATCTCTTATCCCACCATTCATTTATCTTACAATCCTTACCACTTTGTTTTTCATAGATGCCAAGGAATACACTAAAGGTATCCCAAGCAGGTAATGGAAAATACATTGGAGATAGACAAACAAAAATATGATCATAAACATAATCACCATGATCATACTCATGAGCAAAACAAGATTTCCATTCGCATGGTTCACCAACATTCTCACATATAAATTGATTGACTGGAGTACGAGTATCAACTTCTTTTGTTCCTTCATTACGAATCCAAGTCATGCTATTGAGTCTTCCTTGATAATGTAGATACGCACCCCAACTACCTTCATCAACTTTACCATAAGCATGAGCATAATGATATTCTACTAGATGACTAGCAAGAAACTCTTTAAATTCTTCTTCATCATCACCAATATAAGTTCCTGCTAGAAAGTCATCATGATGATCTATGTTAACTAGATCAATCTTTCCTTTAGGAAGATCTTTAAGTATCATATCATGATCAAATCCAAAAGAAACTGTAGCATTAGGAGATGCTCCGAGTGCTCTAGTATATGTTTCTAATATGTAATTCAAACACTCATCATTAATTATCCTAGATTTATCATTCAAATCAGGATACTTCTTAAAGTATTGTGTCCACTTTGTATAAGGATGCCACTCTTCCCATAGTTCATTATCCTCATTCGGCCAGTCTTCTACTGCAGGGAAACAATAATCAATATCAATACTTAAAACTTTTTTCACTTGATTCCACCTACATCCATTTTCTTTTTTATGTATTCTAATTGATCAGGAGTTAATATTCTTAGTGCTTGTTTTGCCTTCTCAGTATTGTACTTATAATATTTTTTAACAAGATCCAAATCATCTATTTTTTCTTGTTTTAACCAAGGAGCAAAACGCTTTCTTTTTCTAACTCCATTCAACATAAAATTATATTGCATATCATTATCCAAATTAGGAAATCTATTCATCTCATTAGCATACATTATGCAATCAAGGTGACCAGATAAGCAACGATTTACAATGTATGCAGGATACTTTGCATCTGGATCTTCTTCAAAAAGATCTTTCTTATTAAGATTGATTGAATTTAACCAGTCTTTTAATTCCATAGTATGTAATTCCCAATGACAAGAAAATCTAGATCCATATTTTTAAATCCTTTAATAGCATCTTCTGGAGTTTCAATGATAGGTTCTCCACTCTTGTTGAATGATGTATTTAAAAGAACAGGATCTTCAAATTTAGATAGTAGATGATATATTTTAGGATTTTGTTTCTTATTAACAGTTTGAATCCTACAAGTTTTATCCTCATGAACAATAGCAGGGATCCTATCACTTATAGCATGCTGAGAACTCAACATGTATGGTGTAATTTCACCCTCAAGAAAATAATCATCTATTCTTTCTTCTAACATTATACCAGCATACGGTCTCCAATGCTCACGATGCTTGATTCTTTTATTCAAGATATCTTTATTTTCTGCTTGAGCAGCACTCATGAGAATAGAACGATTACCAAGAGCACGAGGACCATGTTCTGATCTACCTTGGAACCATCCTACAATTTTATTCTTCTCAAGTTCAAAAGCAACTGTCTCACATAACAAATCAAAGTCTTTATAATATTCCATATTCTCTACATCAGGAACAAAATCTTCATAAGATTTTCCAAGGTATGAAATATTATTTTTTGGCATACGAGGATTACTTCCAGTTTTATAAGCACCCCATGCTGCTGCTCCGAAATGAATACCAGAGTCATTTGTATATGGTGGTATATGCATGTTCTTGAACAATGGTTTTAATAAACTATTAGCACATACATTGAGGAAAGATCCACCTGCAAAACAATGATTATCTTCTAGGTAACCATCTTTTTGTAAAGACTTAATCAATCCAAGCAGAGCATCCTCAAATGATCTTTGCAAATAATATGCCTTATCTTCTAAACTCCCTTCGATAGAATTAAATACCATACGATAGTCATAGAAGTTTGCTACATTATGTCCGAAGTCATACTTTTCAATATCAAATAATTCTTTAGCATAATCATTAGCAAGTGTGTATGGTTTGGGTGCGTCTACCTTATTTCCATACGATGCAAGACCCATTATCTTTCCTTCTTTTGGTGTCTTATCATCTTCATAATCTTTACCTATCTCTTTACACTTACCTTCATATATCATCTTAGACCATTGACAATAAAATTCTCCAAAAGAATTCTCACCAACATCGCCAGGCATACGAAAGAATCTAAAAATCTTTTTTCTCTTATCAAAATATCCTATACTATTATTTTCTCCTCCACGAATATTACCAGTAGCAAAATCCCACAGTCCACTACCCAAACCATCTAATGTTAAAAAACTTCCACTATTAAATGGAGAAGTAAATACGGTAGATGCTGCATGACATAAATGATGTGATAAAAACCAAACATCTGCACATGGAAATATATCTCTTAGTAATTTACTTGCTTCTTTTTCTTTTCCATCATACCAAATTTTACGCTCTGTAGTAGTAACTTCACTATATTTAAAAAGATTATTCCAAGGGTATGTTGGAACATAACATACTACATCAATATCATCTTTAGAATAATCTCCTAAGACATAATCAATAGATCTAAAAGGAAAACTACCATCCTCTTTTATCCTACTCAAACGCTCTTCATTTATACTTCTAATATGATATCCATCTACAAATAAAGTTGCACCAGAGTCATGACTTATTGCCTCTGGATTTTCAATTGTACCATATAGTCCTATAATATTCATATCGTATAGTTGGTTAAGACTAACTCTTTGCGATCCATTTGTTCTGACATATATTTACCTACAGATCTCATAGTATATGTGTGATCAAATTCAGATGCATTCCAATTGATAAAACGATCACGAACTAATTGTGATGAGTTATAAGATATTATCTGATCACAACATGCATTGTCACAATCTTGTGCAAATATATCATGATCAAATCCTTTATGCATAGCACCCTTCTTACCATATAAATTTGTTTTAATATCGTAAGGAGGATCTGAATAGATAAAGACTGTTGGATCGTCAGTCAATAGATCTGAGTATGTACTATTAGTTATGTTCCAATTCTGAATCAAATTTCCATAGTCTGCTAGTTTCTCAATTCCTCTATAAGAAAAATTAGATTCTGATGCCTGTGGAGAAAATGAACTTGACTCAGTAAGACCAGAAAAACTACATTTATTAGTAACATAAAATGCTGCTGCACGATGTAGATTTGGTAATGTTTTATTGTTTATATCATCTTTTGCTTGAGTGAATAATTCTCTAGCAGAATCTCTATCAGGATACTTCTTCTTTAAATTAAAAACTTGATCCTGTAATGCTTGACCATCATGCTGCAATTCCATCCAAAAATTTGCTAATGGTTCATACAAATCATTAACCCATACTTTAGTATTAGGAAATCTTTTAGTCCATTCCAAAGCAAACGAACCACCACCTAGAAATGGTTCACGAAACTCTCTATACATTGGTTGACGACCATCAGATCTTTTCCAAGGATAAAAACCAAATAATTTTTTAACTGCTCTAGATTTTCCACCAGGATAACGAAGAGGAGTTTTTAATTGCTTCATACTACTGCTCTAAAAGATCTAATAAATTAGGTTTTGGTGTAAAGAACTCTGGATATTTTTGAAAGATTACAGGATCGTATTGTGCTGATACAAGACATGATCTAATATCTGTTCCTTCTTGTCTCCTTCTTTGTATAGCAGGTCTATCTAAAACTGGATTTTTCATTTTTGCAAATGTACCATTAGAATTTGTTGTTAACCCTGCTGTTGGAACCTTAAAAATAAGAGTCCTCCACTTAGTCAATAAAACCTGATAAAAGACATCTGTATTTTCTTTAGTTCTAGGACTAGCACCATTTCCTGCGGTTTGAAATCTAACATCAAATGTGTCCCTATACTTTATTGTACCACGCTTTTTCATTCCTAAATCTAGTTTATTTTTATATACAATCTTTTTAATCTGTGCTCTCTCTAATCCTTTTTCATGTACCATAAGGTCAATGCCTTGATCTACATGAGGTTGAGAAAAATTAATTTTCTCTCTTAACAAATACATCTCCACTGCCTTTTCACAAGAACCCCCACTAAAAATAGTGTCGGAATTTTTATGGTTTGTCTTATCAATTTTTTCCTCTGGTAATAGAGGAGGCATGACTGGAACTATACGCATTAGTCGTTCATGTATGAGAATGGATCTTCAGTAACTTGGATCTCAATAGTATCAAAGATTCTATTTAAAGATCTAGCAAATATTCTGTAACCAGATCCAACATAAAGTTGACCTGTTACTACAGAGAATGTCGCAATACCCCAGAATAGATAGTAGAATCTACTCTTAACTTGGTTGCGTAATTTGTTTGATTTAGTAGTCATAATTTTTATTTGAACTTACATTCTACCATAATTTCAGTAAGACATGCAAGCATGTTAATTTCTTGATCTGCTACAAACGCCATTTGATATTGATACTTAGCAATAATAAGAACAGCAGCAGCAATACTAGGACCGTCAAGGGATGTGTATAAAGCATCGTAGATACGACGGAAGAGGAGATTAGGATCATTGTCCAAATTAGCAACCGTCCATTTCCGAACCGATGGGAAGTCTTTCTCTTTGAGTTTTTTAATGAGATCATTTACTTTTACATCTGAAAATTCCGCAAGTATTGCTGAGTCTATTATACCACCAACTGAATATCTTTGACATTCATTTAAGACTCTTCTCCAGTCTGGAAAGTGTTTGTTGATTAACTCAATAATAACTTTCTTATCTGATTTGATATTTTCTTTATCTAAGATCTCATTAAGTCTTTTGAAAAAAGATGCTGCAATATTTTGTTTCTCTTTACCTTTAATACCAAACTCTACAACAGCACATCTAGAATGCAATGGTTCTATAATTTTATTCTTATAGTTACAAGTAAAGATAAACCTACAATTGTTATAAAACGATTCTATGTTTGCCCTTAGTAGTAACTGTACATCATGAGTAGTATTATCTGCCTCATCAATAATGATTACTTTATGAGTGCTAGTTTGTGATAAAGAAACAGTTGATGCAAAATTCTTTGCTTGGTTTCTTACTGTATCAAGAAATCTTCCTTCATCAGATCCATTGATAATAATATAGTCACATGACAATTGTTCACAGAGTGCTCTTGCAATAGTTGTCTTACCACATCCTGCAGGACCAGCAAGTAATAGATTAGGTATCTCACCTTTATCTACAAACTTCTGGAAAGTATCTTTAATACTTTTAGGAAGTATGCACTCGTCTATTGTCTTGGGTCTATATTTTTCTACCCATAGAAATTCAGTTCTCATTACAAAAGATTTAACGAAATAATAATACGATCTTGGTCACTATCATGTGGTGGTGCCATATGCATCAAACCACTTGGGAAGATTACCAAGTCACCTTCTTCAACTGCAATAGAACCAGTATCACGACTACCAGATTCTGCTGCAAACGGTGAAAAGAACAAAGTGCTTTTATGCACCTTTGCATTCATTTTAGCATAGAATACACAAGAATAACCAACAGTGCCATGATCATGTGGAACATGATAGTCTCTGCTCTTATATCTTTGACACCACAGACCACTTACATGAGTAAATTTGTATTGAGAAATTTTTAAAAATTCATCTAGATAAGGTTGTGTTATCTTCAAAAAATCTTCAGCATATGGTGGTGCTGATTTATTAAAGTAATCTGTGTAATCAATGTGAGTATTCTTTGCCTTAATATTATCAAAGGGAACCATAGAAAGTATACGGTTCCCTTCTTTTTTCCACTCAGTCACATTGACTTTATGGATATAAACAGTAAAGAGTGGTAAAGACTCAATCGGCATAAGTTGAATCAGGTTCCAACGCTATAAAGTAATCTAAATTATACTTACTATTGGTAAACTTAGCAAGGTTCTTTCTAGAAATTTGTACTTCATATGAACCAGGAATCAACTTGATATTCTCAATCTTAAAATTGAATTCAAATATACTATCGGTCTCTCCAACAACAAGAGCAAACTCGTTAGAGTTATCATTCTTCTTGTCACGAACTGTTAGAGTAATATTTTTTGCATTACCAACAGCAGCAAGATCTGGCAACTGATATATTGAAGATGCCTTGAGCAACTTCTGCAATTGAATACTATCCAACTGGAATGATACATCAGGAGTAGGTAATTCTATACCTTTCTCTGGTGGAGTAATAATGACATCAGGATCAGCAAAAGCAAATTTTACTTTAGTAGTATTACCTTCACGAAGAATCATATAGGA
>MDTG01351172.1_pt1 | contig 10379 bp, 8 predicted proteins | sample 811421 | NCBI WGS metagenome assembly MDTG01 (sample SAMN05326645, study PRJNA326480) | marine metagenome | isolation source: seawater | place: Pacific Ocean: South East | collected 2011
CTTGTTTGATATGGTCGAAGATCGCTTGCTCGTTCATAAGGCTATTCTTCTTTTTGATAGTGATTTATCTAATTTATATAAATTAGATAAATAAGCAAGTAGAACCTACTAGAACCGTTTTAATGATTGATATTTCGCTCGTTGCCATTTATTTAATCAATATCAGATCTCGAAGCAATAACCATGACAAATATGCACATTGGTATAATCAAAAAATATCACAAAATATTTGATGTTTTTTCAATTGTTTATGAAGTCTAAATAATTAATAGAAAATTATAATATTTATTTTTATAAATATTAATTGCTTAAAATTCAGTGCCTTATACAAATATGCAAGTTGTATTGATCAAAATTTAGATCTACGATCACGTTCGTATTTAAACGAATTTGAGTAGACAAAATGAAAAACATCAAACTTCCAACTCTAAGTTATTTCATTCGCCAAATTTATATTTCCCAAGTCAAAAGATTTTCATGGGTAAGGCGGGTGAATGCTTTTAAAATTTAATAAGGCCCTTAAAACGCTTGATAAATGGCATGATGCGTTAGATAAGAAGCAATACGAGCCTCTAATTAAAGTGTGGAGCGGTCCTAAGGGTACAAGAAGGCATTTGTACAAAGGCGCTAAGAGCAAACGCAACCACCATTTCTTAAGCGATGGTGAAAGACGCTTAGGCATCATAAGAGATTCCTTGCCGGAAACCGTTAATTACTTTGAGCAATATCCATTGTGGGACATAGAGCTATGTGTTCGTATCGCAATCGATATGGGTATCAAGTATCCGTGCGATGAAGAAGGCGAAGCCTATGTGCTCAGTACCGACTTCTATTGTCTAGAGACAGATTTAAACGACAAAAACCTCGCAACAAAAGAGGTCGCCAGAACATATAAAACGCTGGATTCGCTGGATAGAGAAATCAAGCACCCTGTATCTGTTACGCGAACTCTGCAAAAGCTCGAACTGGAAAGACGATACTATGAAGACAAACAGATACCGTTTGTTTTAGAAACTGACCACAACGTCAGCATTAACTGTGCATACAATTTAAAGTGGTCCAAGGGGTGCTTGAAATACATTCATGAGATTAAGCACAATCAACAGCCGTTTTTTATGGCGTTTGTTGAGATGGCAAGCCTGTACTTTGAAACACCGTTACAAGAGGTTATTCAGCGTGTCAGTCATCGATTGGGACTCAGTTACGACGATGGCTTCGGCCTATTTCAGTGGGGCGTATGGTCTCATCAATTACCGATTGATTTAGATATAAAAATTGATGTGTTTAAACCTGTTCCTTTAAGGGAGGTCGCTTAAGCATGTTCCGTAAACATACAGAAATTATCACGCCAACAGGCTCACTACACCTGCGTATAGTCCATGTAACTCGCGATAAGGTCGCTTATTACGATTTGAATAAATCAGTGGTTAAACGCAAACCAAGAGCGGATAAACCCTTACAAAAAAAACGCTCACGCCTTCAAAGCAAACCACTAACAATGGATGCACAAAAGTTAGCCGATATGTTGTCGCATTACCAATATGAAATCCGTGGGATTGAATATGACAACGGCCTTTACGTACCGCGTAGCAAGTCTCCAAATGAGCAGCTAGAAATCAAACTAAAAAGGCGGGATAACGCTCGATTTAACTATGACCTGATAAAGCCTATTGTTGAGGATTCAGAAAAAACCTATGAATACCTGTATACCGACAGAGGTACTGAACTTATCAAGGAAATCAGCGCTGAAAGTGGCGTAAATGCAGCGCAAATATCCAGATTACTTGCACAGTACTTTTATCGTGGTAGCTGTTTCAACGCGATGTATCCGGATTATCGAAAATGTGGCAGCAACTTTGTGCTACCGCTTGTCCCGACTGAGGGAATGTCTAAGCGTGGCAGAAAATCATCCGATACCTATTTTCGTGGGCGCACCAAGCTAGACGAAGACAATATTCTCAAGCACTTGGAAAGATTAGGTAAAAAGAAATTCATGCGAATGCCTCATACCAAACAGTATGAGGTGTATGACTTCTATTTTCAGTCAAAAAAAGAGAAATACATCGATGAAGACGGAAAGGAAATTGTCGAGCGTAAACCGCTGGAAGAGAATGAGTGTATTAGCTATGACCAATACTATGCCTTTGTTAGAGCGGCTGAAAAAGAAGGGCGACTGAAGTGGCAGCAAAAAGGTGATAAGCGGTATCTATCTGAATACCGCTCTAAGCTAAAACGTGCCCGTTCAGATGTGCCGGGTCCAGCATTTCGTTATGAGGTAGATGCCACGATTGAAGATGTTTATCTTATCTACCCGTACAACAAAAAAGAGCGCTTATCATCTGGCAGACCCACTGTATACCGTGTGATGGATGTGGACTCAGGGATGACGGTAGGCTTTCACGTTGGGATTGGTGGCCCCAACTGGCGCGGAGTCATGCAGGCACTTTACAATGCTTTCACAGATAAAGTGGAATTCTGCAAACAGTTTGGTGTCGATATCACGCATAAAGATTGGCCCTGTAACCTGCTGTGTACGGAACTTGCCATTGATAATGGTGTGGAATATCCCAAGAAAAACATGATGCAGTTGCTTGATGAGAAAATGGGCATTGACTGTATCAACTATTTGCAAATTTATGCTGGTTACACCAAAGGTACTGTGGAAGGTGAGTTTCAGCATACCAAAAACGACATCATCCAATTCATGCCGGGACTGGTTGAACGCATACCCGAAAAAGGCGATACGCACGCTTCGAACCTCGCAGTGTATGACTACGACAAGTTTGTTCATCTGCTGATCATAAACACCATTCTTAGAAACAACTTTGTGCCAAAACCGAGAGTATCTAGCAAGGCAATGGAAGTTGAAGGTGTGCGTGCAACCTCCAGAGCTAGATGGAACTTTGGGCTGCGTCATTACATGAATAATGGACGAGGCATGACCATGAAAAAAGAAGATGTCATGTTCAAGCTACTACCTCGGAGTCTGGCAGCAACTACCGCAAAAGGGATTAAGTACCGCAACGTTTACTACCACTGCGAACATGCGGCACGACAAGGCTGGCTTAATGCAAACCCAAAACGCCCAGTGAAGAAATTAGACATCCGTTACTTTGATGGCTCTACTGACAAGATTTGGTACAAGCATGATGGTGTTGTTTATGAAGCAACGCTCAATACCGAGCAGGACGATACGTTTGAAGGTGTTACTTGGTTTGATGTGTCACATAAACAATCTCAGAAGACATCGGATCTAGTTGAACAACAACGTGAACTTAGGCAAGCCCGCTTCATACAGAAGAACAATACGCAACGGATCACCAAAGAAGCGTTGGATGCGCTTAAAGGTTTAACAAGACCGAATGCCAAATCATCGCAATCTACGGTTAAAGCGTTGAAGGAAATTACCAAGGCGAATATGGATAGACAGACTGCCTCCATGATTAGCACGTTGATGGTAGGTGAGTCGAAATCCAAAGAAGAAACAGTATCGATGGAGACGTTGCAGTCTTCAATGATGCGCCAAATGCAGCAGATGTATCCCTCATCTGGGCAAAATCAATAGGAAAAATTAACCATGAAGGAGACAAGATTAATTAGAAATAAGGTAAAAACATGCAAATTTTAGAAACACAATCAGTGGCTGTAAAAGCGGAATATATTCCTCACAACATCACCGCCTATAACAACAACCCGCTAATTGAAGCGATTCGACCTGCAAAGAGTTTGGAAGCGTTCACTCAGGCGATTTTGGTCAATCATGAGGTTGATGCAAGCGTTACTCAGATGAATGACTTTGATAGGGAGTTAATGATTGAATTAATTCCACTTACCTTTGTGCCATCACCTAAGACGTTTAAAATTTATCGGCACATCGTTAAAGCAATTATGGTGGGGTACTTACATAGAAGACCTTTCACTATCGATTACAACATCATGCAAAGTGAAGTTGGGAAAGGTAAAGACTATGAAATGCCAAACGCGATTAATTTATCAACCTGTATCTCGCACATCGGTATTAGTGGTGGGGGCAAAACCAAGACGATAGATAAGTGTTTGAGCTTACTGCCACAGGTTATCGAACACAATGAATATAAAGGTAATCTGTTTCGCAAGGAGCAGGTTGTTTATGTCAAGTTTGAGGCTCCCGCGACTAAAACCAAAAAGGGTTTTATCCTTAATTTTTTCTTCGCAATCGACCAGCTACTAGGCTCTAGCCATTACGAGCTTTGGAAAGGTTCCAAGGCGAATAATTCAGCTTTTGTGATTGAGGCAAAGAAAGTGGCAATGAAGTACAATATTGGCATTGTTTTCATTGATGAAATACAGCGCTGCGTCTATGACAGTAATGATGCTAAAGATGAAAACCGCTCAACACTGAATTTTATCGACGCGTTTTTTAATAGCATTGGCATTCCGATGATTGTGGCAGGCACCTATGCCTCGTGGCCTTTATTCCAAACTACCATGTCTACCTCTAGACGTATTTCATCAGGTATATCTGAGCGTTGTGATGGAATTGAGACAACAGTGTATGATCCTGTTACCAAAAAACACATTGCCAATCCGTTTTGGAATTACTACGTGCAGTGCTATTACAAGCCTCACTTGCTGCGGAATCCGTTCACGTTCACTGATGAGATAACCTCAGCGTTAAATTTCTATAGTTGCGGTATTCCCGCACTATTCATTCGTCTGATAAAGCTTTGCTATGAAGAAGCGATTTACTCTGGATTAGAAACTATTTCAGTAGATCTTATTTGTGATGTCTATGCCGATCAATTTTACCTGTTGGCGGACGCACTTCATGCATTGAGGGAAGGTGAAGTAAGCACATTTGAGGATTTGATTAAACCGCATATCAAGCTGCTTAACCCTGCAAAAGCGGGTGAAGATATGAGTACAGCGGACGTTGTTGAAAAGTATTGTATTGACAGTGATGTACCTAACCCACCGGGTATGAATGATGAAGGTGTAGTGATTGATATGCCAGCGGCTAAAAGTACGTTGATACCAGCTGATGATTTTAGAAATTTATCAGGATTAAGTCGGCAGGAAATTGCTGCCAAGCTGGGTGAGGTGAAATCATGAGCAGTGTAGTACGCAAACCACAAATCAATGCCTATCCGTTTGAGGGTGAGCATGTCATCAGCTTGATGGTTAGACATCATCTATATTCAGGTATTAGGCGATGGGATAACGCGACCAATCCCATCTCAAGTGATTATAAGACGGTGGTGCCACATTATGTATTGAGGCCCTTATATCGAGATGTTTACGATGCATTTTCGCCTAGTATCGACTATGAAACGTTTTTAGGAAGACACACTCTTTATCGGTATTACGCTCCATTCTTACCAGCAACACTGTTAACACAATCTGGCGATAAGCCGTTGTTTGTTAGCAATATCAATCGCGTTAAGTATGCTGCCCATTGGCGGCATTGCTCGGAGTGCGTTAAGGAGGATATGGACACTATTGGTGAAACTTACTATCACATAGAACATCAATTAGCTGGTATGAGTTATTGCGTTAAGCATCAGACACCGTTGTTTGTCGCTTGTGATAGTTGCCATGATTCTGGGCGCTATCTCAATAATATTGGTTTACCGCATGGTAGCAACTGTCCTAAGTGCGATTTGGGGTACGATAACCTTGATGGTTACATGGATGATGACATCGATTGGGTATTAAGGACATCCGCAAGGCTGCTCAAACATGATTTTCCAAACTTGAACTTGCAGCGACTGCAACGCGCCTATCGGGACTATATTGGATTAGATACGTTCACAAACGTTTCTTCACGCAAGGACACCCTAATAATTGCTGAGGCACAACGAGCGTTGGATAACCACTTTGCACCTGAGCTATATGAGCGTCTTCTGATACTTGACGGTTATCAGGGAAACCGAAAATTCCGAGAATTATTCGTGTCGTATTTAGCATACAAGGACAAACTCACGTTACCGATATGTCACTTGCTGATGATAAGGATGTTATTTGGTGAGATTGAAAACATCCCGAATTTGATGAGCTAATAAACTATGAGCTACCCAGTTTATTACCCCACACCAATTAAAGGTGAAACGGTTTTTAGCTGGGTAGCGCGTGCGCATAGTTACTCTGGTTATCCGAGCTTTCGCAACCAATCGTTAAAAGCTCTTCAGATAAAAACCGAATTAGCCAGTACCGAATTTCCTCCCTATATCGCAAAACTGGCACAAAGCTCTTGTGTGGATGAACAATGGATCGTTCAGTTCATGACCGGGATTAACTACTACCGACCTTTTCAAACCCAAGCCCAGTACCAGCAACTTCAAACAGATTTACTCAGTGGTAATACTGCCTCCACGCACTCCCGTTATGGCATGGTAGCGAACCGCTTGTTAACGGAACCTGTCCTTAAATCGTGCCCTGCCTGTGTGACGTATGATGAAGCACAGCATGGATTTGCGTATTGGCATGTAATTCATCAACTGGCAGGTGTGACTTGCTGCCCTCTGCATGGCGTAAAGCTTCACTCAGAAAAACGTATACGTTCCTTTGCTGCGCAACCAGAGACTAGTGAGGTTGTTGATGCCAGTATAAGTGAGTTCAACCTTTCTACCTGTATCGCCTTGGCGTTTATTGCAGACCCTGTTCACTATTCAAAAGATGATTTGGTAGACGTGCTTAAAAACCGATTATTGGAAATGGGCATGGTGACGGCCTGTGGCAATATCCGAAAGCGATTGCTGGTGCCAATGATGATTGAAGAGATAGGAAAGCTTTCAGATTGTGTCCATTTTAAACGACTAGCGTGCGGCTTAATGCGCGGTAGCTATCCTGCGAATCTATTTTATCAACCTCATCAACAATACCATCCACTGAAATATTACTTTCTAATTCATTGCTTATTTGGCTCGTGGGATAGGTTTAAGGCTGTAATGGAGGCTCAACCTGTAAAAGAGCCTAAAATGCCTATAGAGCAATCTCAGCGTTCTTCCTCCCCCTTTGATAACTCACTCATCATCAAATGCCTAAAAGATGGTGATAGCATGAGAAAAATCGCAGCACAAACAGGCAAAAGTATTGCTTACATTAAAAAAGTTGCAACTAACAACCAGATCGCAGTGGATAAGCGCCCCTCAAAGATATTTACTGTAGATGAGCGAGATATTTGGAGCAAGCTGATGGTTGGTATTCCAACAGAAGTAATTGCTAGGGAACACGGTATTTCACAGGGGGCGGTTGAACAGATATTGGGTAAGTTTAGTGAACTAGTAGCGCTGCGAAAAACCATCCGATTTAACCACAAAAGGCAGCAGTGCAGACAGGAGATAGAAGCGTTTTGTCAGTCTCATCCTCAATGTCGGCAAAAAGAAGTAAGAGCGAATTGTGGTGCTTCTTTTATGTGGTTGTATAAGCATGATAAGTGTTGGTTGGAACAGCACCTACCTTCACCGATCCCGCGAGCTTTGCGATACTTAGGTAAGTAGCAGATGTACTTGAACAATCGCCTTTCGAACTTAATGCAGTTGATTGGGGCGAGCTTGATTCAATTTTTCAATTTGTTGTGGGCTAAAGCCATGTCGGAGCAACTCAAAGTCTTTTAATAAAATCTGACATCTAGTGCCTTCACCTAGAGTTTGATAGATACTGCCGCTAGCGGTTTTAATTAACTGCTCATTTGTTTTTACGATCCGAGATGTACAGACGTAATCTCCTTTAGAGAATCGATAGGTCGTATCATCAACACAAATTCCCCAGAGCACATCTCCAACAAGCTCGCCTTTGTCTAAAACAGAAACTATTTGCCAGTCTTTCACTATCGTGTTCATGAGTATGCCCTTATAGATAACCATAACTCATGGTAGTTAAAAACGATTTAAAACAATACTAAAAGCATGGAGGTAATCCTGAGTTTTTGTATTCATTGTCTTAATAGTTCACGAATACTATCTAACTTGTTATATTTGCTAATAAATTTAGGATGGGGAATCGGATGTCTTTTAGATTAAAAAAATTCAAATTGGATGATAAAAACTTACAACTACCATTAGTTAAATTAACTAATGGTAATGATAGTGAGGATAACTATTTTACTGTTGTAATTGGTAATAATGGAACGGGAAAGAGCCGCTTTCTAAGAGGTATTGTTGATTCGTATAGGAAGCGAAATGTCGGACATGAAAACTTTTCTTTGCAAGATAAAATTAACAATCCACAGAAACTAATAGCTATTACGACCAGCTTATCTGATAAATTCCCCTCGGATTCCAGTTTTAGTAGACAAGCGAATCCTAATATCATTCGTGAACAATACTGTTATTTAGGTCCTAGAGGGCGTGTTGGTGGTTCTTCAAATAGAGCTTTAATGGATAAGGCTATTTCGTTTCTCATGTCAGGTTTTGAAGAAAAAAGTAATTTTTATCAATACAACGAAATATTTAATTATTTGAAGTATGAACCCGTCTTAAAACTGGCTTATAAGGTACGAGTGCCAGTTGAATTGAAGGATAGTATTGAGTCAATTGATGGTGAAAACTTAAAGAGCTTCATTGCTATGCGGAGTGAAAACCGAAGTGGTATCAGGCAAGGGACATATAGCAGGTTTTTATCTTCACCTGAGTATTACTGGGATGAGCTTGCTGATGCTTATCGATATGCTTTTGAACAGCAAAATTTTAATCGCGGTGGTGAATTCAATTTTGTAATCAACTTTTCTGAAGAAAATATTAGTCGTTCGGATCACGTAATATCTCACCGTGAGATATCTAGATATCGGGTGTTTGATGATCTACGAAAGCTAGACTTAATAAAAAGTATGCAGGTAAAACTCTACAAGAAGCATGGTGGTGAGTTTAACTACACAGACGCAAGTTCATGAGAAGCAAGTATATTATCGACCTTAATCGGATTAGTACCCAACTTAAAGAACGATAGCTTGATTCTTATTGATGAACCTGAAATTAGTTTACATCCATCATGGCAATATCGTTACATTGAGTTAATTGATAAGTTGCTACAATCAGTAAAAGGTTGCCATGTCATAGTAGCGACACACTCACATTTTTTAATTTCAGACTTACCTAATGGTCGTTCAAATATAGTTCATTTCAAAAGCTCTAAGGGTAATCGGATTGATGTTGATTACTATGATGAAAATACCAACGGTATGTCTGCTGAAGATGTTTTGTTAAACATCTTCGATATGCCTTCTACAAGAAATTATTACCTTAGCGCTATTGTGACTGAATTATTGCAATTGCTGGCAGACGGTCAAAAACACTCCGATAGATATCATGACTTATGTCTCAAAGTTAAGAAGGTATTACCTAATTTAAAACAAGTAGACCCGCTTTATGATGTTATTTCTAAACTTACAAAGTTAAGGTTGCGTAATGACTGATAGAATTCTTTCACCATATTCTTTCAAAGCGCAAGAGCTTCAACTGATTTCTGATCGGTTTGTAACTCATACCGATTGGAGTAAGTCATGTTTTGACGGAATTAAACTGGCGGTTAAAAATGATTTGCGACCCAAACAAGGAAATCTTTGTTGCTATTGTAAATGGGAATTAGGCTTCGACATAAAGGAAGTCGATATAGAGCATATTGTGCCTAAAAGTGAATATTCAGAGTACACTTTTCATCCGAATAACCTTTCTTTGTCATGTCCGGGATGTAACACCAATAAAGGGACTAAGCCTGTTTTAAGTGTACCTATTACAGCTTATCCAACAGATGGTATTAATGTGAACATTGTTCATGCTCATTTTGATGAATATAGCCTGCATATTGAAAGACATGCAGATGCAATATATGAAGGGCTTACAGCAAAAGGTCGTAGAACGATAAAGCTGTGCAAATTAGATAGGTTGAAAGACGTACTTAAAAAAATGAAAGCCGCAAAATCGAAAGATACTCAAATTGCACAATTGGTTGCAGAGTTAACACAAACAAATGATACTCAACGCTCTGAAGAAATTAAGCTTGAATTATCACAGTTAACTGAACAATTTCTATAATTGAAGTTAACCAACTTAATTAAAAACGATATATTATTAATGACGATTAAATTCTAAGAGTTAACCATCTTAATTACAAAATATGGTTTCACAAGCTTTAGTAGGTATCTATGGAGTTAACCCACTTAATTCCGAGATCACAGAACTTTAATTGGTAGTAAGTTCCACTGTAGAGTTGGAATTTATTGAAATTATAAAAGCCGTTGCAGTAATGCAACGGCTTTTTTGTGTGTGGTGATTCGCCATAAATTATATGGGGTAGGTTGGGTAGAGTGAAACGAAACCCAACGATTCTCCAATATCATTACCATCCCCCAAACACGTAAATATGCATTGTTTGTAGGCCGTCCTTTAGGCATGTGTGATTTA
>MDTG01400246.1_pt1 | contig 10379 bp, 9 predicted proteins | sample 811421 | NCBI WGS metagenome assembly MDTG01 (sample SAMN05326645, study PRJNA326480) | marine metagenome | isolation source: seawater | place: Pacific Ocean: South East | collected 2011
ATTTCAATTTGCTGCGGCTTGTAGGTCCAGCTTTCACTTAACGCCACCACATCATAAGGGTATGTGGCACTGAAAAGCTGAGTTTGACGAATGTCTTTTTCAGGGGTTGCACGAATGATGCGTTTTAAATCAGGGATAAATCCCATATCTAACATGCGGTCAGCTTCATCGATCACCAATAATTCCACTTGATCAAGAAACAGGACTTTTTGCTGTAAAAAGTCCAATAAGCGCCCCGGTGTCGCCACGACGATATCGACGACTTTATTGAGCTGTTCTTTTTGTTTATCGTAATCCACACCGCCCACAACGGTGACAACATTGACGTCTGTGTACTTAGACAAGCCTTCTGCATCTTTGGCGATCTGCATGGCCAATTCACGGGTAGGCGCAATCACCAAAGCACGAGGCTCACTGGCATAACGCTCACTTGGCGCCGTGGTTAATAGTTTTTGCAACACCGTAATTAAAAAAGCCGCTGTTTTACCGGTACCGGTTTGCGCTTTACCAATGATGTCATGGCCTGCCAAGGTTAAAGGCAAGGATGCGGCTTGAATAGGGCTGGCATATTGGAAGCCTAAATCAAAAATGCCGCGCATAATACGCTCATCTAAATTTAGATCGTGAAAGCGGGTTTTACCTTCAGCAGGCTCAACATGAAATTGTTTTGGATCCCAAGGCGTCACCGTTTTTTTCTTTGGCGCGGCTTTGGATTTGGCTGCAGGTTTGTTTGGTTTTTTGCTGTTCGATGAAGGTGACGCTTTTTTTGGCGCGTTCGTCGATTTAACTGGCTGTGATTTATTAAATAATTTTTTAATCAATCCAATTGGCATTTATAAGGCTTCCCGTTTAAATTCTGATGCGTCCAATGGCTTATCGCAACGATAATGTGCGATCAATGCATCACTGAACTGTTTTGCCCTTTCAGGCAAACCCTTGCGCAAATACTCATGTACTTGCTGGTATATATTGTCTTTAAAGACGTTTGCTGATTGTTCAATATAATGCGGATCACCGCTTAGATTGTCGATACTGACATTAAATTGAAAATCCGCACTGCGACTGAGTATCCACTCAAGCGCTTGTGGTTTTATCTCTACTTTTTCAAACTCAGCTTGCTGCTCAGGTGTCCGGCCATCGGGGTTATACCAATAACCAAAATCCACTAGGGTGCGACGCTGTTCACCAGCAATGCACCAATGGCTGATTTCATGCAACGCACTGGCAAAATAACCATGGGCAAAAATCACTCTATCCCAAGGATAATACGGACTTCTTGGCATATAAACAGGCTCATGCGCGCCTCGAACCAACTCAGTATTGAGCGTTTGTTTAAAACATTGGTTAAATATTTGAATGGCGGTTGAGCAATGGTACATAGGTTTTCTTACAACATTGGTGCTGGTCTGCTTTATACCAGTTATGGCCGATACCTACCAGTTGCAAACTATTAGCATTGCATTTGTGAGTTAAATCACGATACTTAGGCGTTTTTTTACTAGGGATAATCGGCATCATGCTCAGGTCATTTTTCAAGCAAGCAAAGCCCTTAATGGTTTTGATGCTGCCGATCCTAGGCACACAGCTGGCCCAAACCGGCATGGGTGTCGTGGACACACTAATTGCCGGTTTAGCCGGTACGTTAGATCTAGCATCCATTGCCGTTGGTAGCAGCATCTGGCTGCCCCTGGTGTTGTTTGAAGCTGGCATAATGGTGGCACTCACGCCTATGGTCGCCCATGCTAAAGGCGCCAAGAACAAACAGCAATCTGCACACTATTTACAGCAAGGTATCTATTTAGGCTTAGTGATCGGTTTATGCGCCATGGCGATTTTACTGCTGGGCACCAAACCCTTAATGTCATTAATGGATATCAGTGAGGATATTCAAACCATCACCGTGGACTACTTGTTTTATATTGCCCTTGCCCTGCCGGCTGTGGCCATACATCAAGCATTTCGCTCCTACAATGAAGCAGTGCACCTAACCAAGCCGGTAACAGCCATTGCCTTTGCTGGTTTACTGCTCAATATTCCACTGAATTTATTGTTCGTATTTGGTTGGGGGCCGGTTGAAGCTATGGGCGGTCCCGGCTGCGGGCTGGCCAGTTTAATTGTGTTCTACATGATGACCATTGCTATTTGGTTGTACACCCACTTCAGCAGCCATCATAAGAAGGTAAAACCCCTGCAGCACTTTAGCGCCCCAAATTTTAAAACCATTGGCCACATCAGCGCGGTTGGCTTCCCCATTGGTCTGGCAATTTTTGCCGAAGTCAGCTTGTTTTGTATTATTGCTTTGTTTATCGCTCAACTAGGGCCTGTGGTGGTGGCGGCCCATCAGATCACGCTCAATATCACCACGGTCACCTTCATGGTGCCTTTAAGCCTTGCCACAGCACTCACCGTTCGAGTGGGTCATGAGCTGGGCAGAAACAATCCCATTGGTGCTAAGCAGGCCTGGGTGAATGCCATTTACATTAACCTGATTTTTGCCCTGGGTAATGGCTGTATCTTGTACTTTTTACGAGAATCCCTAGCTGGCTTGTATAGCCAAGATCAGCAGGTGGTGACGCTTGCGATGCTGCTTCTGATGCATGCGGCAATTTTTCAAATCAGTGACAGTTTACAGGTCGGTGCGGCGGGCGCATTAAGAGGTTACAAAGACACCATGGTCACCCTGATGATCAGCATTGTTTCGTTTTGGCTAGTGGGGCTGCCTTTAGGTTATTACCTTGGGCTATCTCAAGCGGCCCCCATGGGTGCCGCTGGTTTTTGGGTGGGTTTGATCGTAGGTTTAAGTGTCAATGCCGTGTTACTTTTGGCTCGCTTGCAGTTTGTCAGTCGCCGAGCGATCAATCATCCAGATATTACACCACACACGGTTATTCAAAACTGATCATACTCCTTGGATTTTTGCACCTATACTCTAATTAAGTGCAGGAAGCAGTCGCAATTAGCCTTGGAGTAAATATGGCCAAACAAGCCGATGTTATTGATTTTAGGCAACACAAACGAAATCTCCCCAATATACAGCGTCTATTGCCCGAACTAGACGGCATAGAGATGCTTTACACCAATGACTCCTCGGATCAGGTCTTTAGCTTAAAAGTATTATGCTGGGCGGTATGGAGTGACGGACACATAGACGGCATGGTGCCTTGGCTAAACCGGCTAGTGGCCTGTCGTAGCTTAGACGACCCACTGAATGGCCACTGGGAAGGCTTTATGGATACCCAAACAGGCCAAATCCTATTTGAACCACCCGCCTATAAAGTTGACTTCTTGAAGCAAAGCGCACGGTTTTACCCCGTCACACAATCAAAAGCCGCCAGCATCGCCCAAGAAATTCCTGACCTCATTGGCAGTCATGCCGTTTTCAGTCACGACCAATTTGACAGCTTTGTCATTCAAGAGATTCACAGCTGGCGCTTATATAATGACGGCAGCGTTTTAGCTATGTGCATCGAGGAAGACCATGTTCATAGCACTCCGGTTCTCACCGGTGACGATTGTTTATTCAGTGTTCAACACCGCAAAGACTTCCACTATTTTTTCCAACACACCATTGCCAATAAGATTAAATCAAAAGACCCCGCTGCACTGGCCGCGATGGCTCATTTGGCCAAGCATTCATCCTGATGTAAGCTGTGCGCCATGCATTGTTAACGTTCGCGTTCTGAAAGGGGCAACATGTTTCACATCAAGGATGAATACCTAAACGATCTCGAAACCAATCCCTGGAAGCGGTTTCGTAATCGCCTCATTCGTTTGGCCGTAAGTCCTTTTCGGTTAATGAAGTCTGTCTTCATCGTCACCGGCGGTATCGTTTGGCTGCTGGCCATGATCCTATTTATCTCAACATTCACATTATTGGAAAGCCTACCTCACTTTAACGACAATGCGTTTGAGCAGGCCAAACAATCCGCTGTCATCAGTGTCAAACAACATCTAACTGACCAATCTTCTGCTCGTAAAGAATACAAATGGGTGCCGATTGATCAGATTAATCGCGAGCTCTTATATGCCATTGTCATGAGCGAAGACGGGGATTTTTTTAGTCACCAAGGCATTGATTACGATGCATTGATGAGCGCGTTGGGTGAAAACATCAAACGTCAAGAGTGGAGCTTTGGTGCCAGCACCATCAGCCAACAAACGGTAAAAAATATTTACCTAGAAAACAATAAAACCCTATATCGCAAACTGAAAGAATTACTGGTCACAAAGCGTCTTGAAAGTGCGCTAAATAAAAATGAAATACTTGAGCTGTATTTAAACATAGTGGAATTTGGACCAGACATTTATGGTATTGCAGCAGCAGCGAACTATTATTTTTCAGCAAAACCCAGTGAACTGAATGCAGCGCAAGGCGCATTTTTAGCGATTCTAATGCCCAGCCCACGCAAGTACCACTTTACGGTTTTCCAAAACCAATACTTGGCAAAACGCCATAAACGTAAATATCGTCGAATTTTGCAAGACATGCGCTTTAAGGAGTACATCAGCCCTACCCAATATCAAAAATACATTCGCTGGTCATTTTTTTAAATCCCCCTCGATTTTATTTTCCTTCTTTTAAAGACAAATACAGGCAAATCACGCCATCGTTGTAAAAACTTGACCTAAATGCTTGCAGCGCCCTATTGGCACAGTAAACTTCGGCCAATCATTGATAGGAAATCATTATGCTGCCATCTATAAAAATATTTTTTGCCCTCACGCTAATCACCGTTTTAAGTGGCTGCGCAGCCACAACCCCTCTGGTATTGGCCGGTGGTGGCAACCACGAGTACCTCAAATACAAAACCGATATTCGCTTAAAAGCCGCTGCCGCTCTTGATGAGGAGCCTGACCTTATCACCTATTCATTAAACGGTATTGTTGAGAACAACAGTGAAGATGTGGTCAATACTTACCTGCTTGGTTATGGCAAAGACGATTACAGTCAAGACATGAAGAGCATTGCGATTTATCAAATTGGTTTGATTTACATGAACCGCTATAACCGTGATCGAGACGACGAAAAAGCCAAAGCCTACTTTCACCGTCATTTAATCGAATTTCCATACAGCATATTACAAGATCGGATTCATGATCGTTTAGCTATCATTAAATCAAGAGAAAATGAAACGGTTCAAATGACACCCGAGCAACTGCTGGCCCACGTAGACCGCGATAAATTACTCAACAAGCCAATTAATACCTTTGACCCTGACTTAACCCCAATGAGTGAGCGAGCAATTCGTGATAACCGTTTAGAAGATGCTAACGGTGTGTACCTAACGGTTTATCAAAACCCAGGTTCAAGCGATAGTATTAAAGCTAAATCCCTTTATCAGCTTGGCCTAATTTATATGAGCGAGCAGAACCCTGAAAAAAGCTTAAAGAAATCCAGTTATTTCTTTAGAAAAGTGATGGATGAATTCCCTAATCAGGCGGAGAGCAAAAAAGCCCAGCACAAGCTAAGCAACCTAATTAATCAAAATAATTCACCCGTTAGTAACGCTGAAAATTAACCCTTTTACGTAATAACACCTCAAAAAAGCAAATACACCCTGTGTGTATTCGCTTTTTTGTTTTCCCCTCCAATCACTAAGGCGCGGGATTGGGTCTGGCTACATGTACTTTCGCGATTTCAGTTAACACCTCATCACTTAAACTCACATCCACACTGGCAATATTTTCAGCTAACTGCTCCATTGTCGTCGCACCAATAATATTGCTGGTTAAAAACGCCTGCTGATTCACAAACGCCAAGCTCATTTGTGCTGGCGTTAAATCAAAATATTTTGCTATGTTGGCGTAAGCCTTCGTGGCCTTAACTGCTTGCTCATTACTGTAACGGGTAAAGCGTTCATATAATGTTAAACGCCCTTTCTCCGGTTTTTCGTCTTCAAGGTATTTACCACTTAACGCGCCAAATGCCATAGGGCTGTAGGCCAGTAACCCCATATTTTCCCGGTGACTGATTTCAGCTAATCCCACCTCATAAGTTCGATTTAAAAGATTGTAAGGGTTCTGAATCGACACCGGTTTAGTCAACCCATGTGCTTCACAAATACTTAACGCTTTCATGACACCCCAAGGGGTTTCATTGCTAAAGCCCCAATGACGAATCTTACCTTGCTGCACCAGTTCATGGATGGCACTGATGGTATCGAACAAGGGGGTCATTTCTTCCTCGTCATTAACCTCATAGCCTAATTTACCAAAGAAATTGGTATTTCGGTCAGGCCAATGTAATTGGTATAAATCCACATAGTCGGTTTGCAAGCGTTGTAAACTGGCGTCAATAGCTTGCTGAATATGGGGTTTAGTTAAACGGGGGCCGTTTCTTAGATATTTCAACCCATTACCGGGGCCTGCAACTTTTGATGCAAGAATAATATCGTCGCGTTGACCGCGTTTCACAAGCCAAGTGCCAATGTATTGCTCTGTTAAACCCTGTGTCTCTGGGCGCGGTGGCACAGGGTACATTTCCGCTGCATCGATAAAATTAATGCCTTGTGCAACGGCGTAGTCTAACTGCTCATGTGCCTCTTTTTCTGTATTTTGTTCACCCCATGTCATGGTACCCAGACAAATTAAACTGACATCAAGATCGCTATTACCTAATTTTTTAAATTTCATTGGTTTGCCTTCAGACATAAAAAAACCGATAGGGCTCACCCTATCGGTTTCATTATTAACTCTCAATATTTGCTTGGTCATCAAGCTGGAATGAAGCGTTCCAGCCATGCACCATTTAATCTTGAATTTTGCAGTTACGCCATTCGCAGCGCACAAGCATGAAGCTCCTATCTGCACAGGTGGCTTCTAGTACCTCGTTAGGACCATCGGCTTTTAATGTGCGAACCTTAGGATTGGCGCAGCCTTCGCGTTTTACCATACGCTCTACCGCATAGGCGCTACGGGAAAACTTCTTGTTCGATTTATCTTCGATTTTGCTCATTTTCAAGTACACATCTTGGCCTTGAGCATCGTGCTCTTGCTGCAGCCTAACTAAAATCGGGTAAAGATTTTGGTCTTCTCGCAAGTCCATGGCGCCGTCGCGGTATTCACCCATGATGTCGAGACATGTTTCGGTTTTATCACCATCTTTCAGTAATTCAGCTACGCGCTGCTCAGCTTCGGCAACAATATCAAAGGTTAACCCCATGGCATATCGGGCACCGGTTTCTTGACGAGAATCCGTTAAGGTTACAAGGTTGTAACTCAAACCATAATCGGCCGCTTCAACTAAGCTGCCGTTACGCTTCCACCAGCTGCGGTAACCGCGCCAAGCGGACTGCTTAGCGGTTACACTTAAATTACTGCATTGATCCGCCAACTTGCGCACCGTGACGTCTTCAATTAAGGCGTAACTAATGGCTTGCTCATCAGGTGTACGGGAAACACCGCTACAGGCACTTAAGGCCAAAACACATAAAATTAAAGTTAAACGCTGGAACACGTTGCCGCTCCTTTTCTGTTTCTATTATTGTAGTTCAAATCTTAACTAGGGGTTTAATGCCTCTAGCCAATGAATCAATTGTTCTTCTTCAAACGGCCAACCAAGCTCTTGTTGATTTGCACTGCGCAGAACCGGGATACGTAAACCATATTGATCAACCAATGAATCGTCTTGTGCGATGTCTACATATTCAAACGAAAAACCAAACACAGGAATGATTCGACGCGCCATACGTTCAGCCACATCGCATAAATGGCAACCAGTTGTCCCTAGTAGTTGAATCTGCACAAATATAACCTAATGCTTTAAGGTGACGGCAGAATACCATGGTATCACTGAATAAAAAACGGGAGGCCCATATAACTGAGACTCCCGTTGACAATACAGAACTTAATTAACGTTTATGCACTCATTGCATTGAGCATAGGCTTTAACAGGTCTGGTAGCTGGCTTTTGCCCAACGCCTGTGTGGTTTGATCCATTTGCTCAAACAAGTTTTCCAGTAAACTACGAGAATTAGCAAACTGGCTGGCCTCTTCATAAGCTTCCTTCACCCCTTGAGCAAAGTTAGCCAGAGGATCCGCTAGGCCTTTTGGTAATTTAGCTGTTTCGTACCCTTTTCCATTATTGCCCAGTGCTTCGCCTTTCATAGCACCATATTCATACGCACTTACCTGGCTTTGTTTTAAATCTAAGCTGAATTGAGCAATTTGATCCGCATCACTGGTTAAGTTCATAGCCATATCAAATGCGGTACCTAGGTCTCCTGTATAAAATTCATCCGCCAAGTCATTTACTTGTGACATAAGCGACTCAATGGCGGCCATTTCATCATCGTTTAGGTCGCCTTTGACTAAAAGGTTAAAGCCCGAGCTGTTATTTTGCTCACTGTAGCTTGCATAGAGCTCTTTACCATTACCGCTTGCACTTAAGGCCTCTTGATAGGATTCATAGTTACTCATGACTTTAATCTTTACCACATCCCCTTCTTGAGTGGTTAACTCAAACTCAAAGCTATTATTGGTGCGCTCATAGGCTTTTGCGTATTCAACAGTATTAGCTTTTATGATTTCAGCTTGAGGGTTAAAAGTGTTTTCTTCTAGCTCATCGATACCGTCATAAATACCCTGTTCCGCGGCATCAATTTTCTCTGCCAGAGGTTCATTGAGCTTATTAATGGCATCGATCTGCTCTCTGGCTTGTTTAAACCCCGTTTCAACGCCGCTTCGCGCCGCATCGAACATGGATTGCAAATCATCATCACTGGCGCCGCTTAAGCGCGCTTGATCAATTCGCTTACCGACCTGCTGCATGACCGTATCAATCACCGCATCAATATCAAAAACACTTTTGTTTTCATTCACTGTTTTTTCGGGGGGCATATCCACGCCAAGGTTATCTTTCAACGCTTGCCCTAAGCGTTGGTTGGCAAACTTATCTTGATCGAGGTTCTCTTCTGCCATCACACGTGGTTGAACTGGCTGAGAATACAGATTGGATTTGTTAAATAACGCGGAATTAAACGACAACATGGCACACCTCTGGGTAGCCAGCCTTGGCCTTGTTAAATGAGTGATATACCCGTTATCGGCTTGGCCTGTGTGTTCTTTAGTCCAATTAAGGTGATTAATCAGACTCAAAAGGCATATTTGAAGCTTTTTTTATATGACCCCTAACTTTGCCATGGGCAAGCCAGCCTCACGTTACTACGTATAATCGCTCATGACCGCTCTAAACTGTCCAACAATCCAATTAGAACCACAAAAAACTGTAAGACAATCAAGCCATTAGGCTTTAATTAGTTGCTATGTACCAATAATAAAACAAGACCCTAGGGTGGTGGATTGTTAATATTTGTAACCATCAATAACAATAAAAATAATGTGATGCCATGATGACAAACCCAAATCACCACGACGCGCTTGCGATCAAGAACATCCAGCAGGCCATCCGCCAAGCAGATAGCGAGCTGAAGCAAAAACACCCGTTTTTATTACACCAGAACACCATAGGACTGGCCATTTGCTTATCGGCTTTATTGGGGATGTTACTCTCGGGCTATGCTTATATTGCAGGCTGGATTCCGGCATGGGCATGTGTACTCATCTCGGCTGTATTTGCATCCATTAGCCATGAACTTGAACACGACTTGATTCACCGTCTGTACTTTCGTAAACGCCCTTTCGTTCAAAATACAATGATGACCATCGTTTGGTTAATGCGCCCGAATACCGTTAACCCATGGTACCGCCGACAACTGCATTTTAACCATCATAAGGTTTCTGGCACCGCAGACGATATTGAAGAGCGAGTACTGGGAAATGGCATGGCGTTTAGCGTAAAACGCTTACTGATTTCATTAGATGGGTTTTTATCTATCTCTTTGCGTATTAAAGAATTGAGCTCTATGAAGAACTATGGTTTTTTTCGCTTTGTTTCAAAAGGCGCACCATTGGCACATTTATACGTCATTGGCTTATATGGTTTCATCGCCTTTGAGCTTTATGATGCGCTTAGTTTAAATACCGCTTTCGGATTAGAGTATTCGGCGTGGTTTTTACAGCTTATGGACTCTCTGACTGTAGTCATGGTTGTTTGGATTGTGCCTAACCTGTTACGCGCATTTTGCTTGCACAACATAACCGCTGCCCTTCACTACTACGGTGACGTGGATTCATTGATCAAACAATGCCAAGTCATGAATCATTGGAGCCTATTACCGGTTCAGCTTTTTTGTTTTAATTTTGGTGGCTCTCACGCCATTCACCATTTTGTGGTTAGTCAGCCATTTTATTTAAGACAAATGGTGGCCAAACAGGTTTACCCTGTGATGCAAGAAAACGGCGTACGCTTTAATGACTTTGCTAGTGTTTTACGGGCAAACCGCTTTGCTAAAGACACACAAGAATCGTTAGCGCCTCAG
>MDTG01407063.1_pt1 | contig 10379 bp, 9 predicted proteins | sample 811421 | NCBI WGS metagenome assembly MDTG01 (sample SAMN05326645, study PRJNA326480) | marine metagenome | isolation source: seawater | place: Pacific Ocean: South East | collected 2011
AAAATTAAGTGCAAAATATATGCTTTATGTACTAGAAGAAAAAATTTTTTTTATAAAACATATTTTTCTTTCTCAAGATTTAATTTACAATAAACATTCTGATCTAGTATATGGTGATAAATTCTTAGATTTGACTTCAGAATACAGAAGCTGCTTTAACAATTATTTTGGATGTCAATCAGAAATAAGCTATCCAATGACATCTGGTGATATGGGTTTTTTTGGTTTTATAATTGCAATGGGATATTTGGGTTTGTTCACATTTCTATTAGTTTTTTTTGCATTTCTTAAACAATCTAGAGAAAATTTATTTTATAGTTTGTTCCTTATTTTTGTTTCTTTTCATTATGGATTAATCTTCTTCAATTTTGGGCAATTTCTTTTTGCATTAATAATTTCAAAGAATTTAAGGATGAAATACCAATGAAAAATAAGAAACTCACTTTAATAATCCCTTTTTTTAATGAAAACCAAAAAATTATTAGGTCAATGAAAATTATTTTGAGTCAAATATCTAAACCTGATGAAATTATTTTTATTAACAACTCTTCTAAAGATAATTCAGAAATAAAATTAAAATTATTTATAAAGAGCATAAATTTGAAATTTAAAAATAATATTAAAATTATAAATAACAAAAAAGGCTTACCTTCTTCAGCAAAAAATTTAGGTGTGAAGATTGCAAAGCACAATTATGTTGTTTTTTTTGATATTGGTCTTTCTACAAATAATTACTTTATATATAAAATAAAAAATAAAATAAGACCAGATCCCAATTTTTATATCCAGGGTAAATTTTTTTTTAAATCTGAAGATAAATTAGATCGATCTTATCTAATGCAAACTTATGGATTTCATACTTATGGTGATTGTATTCCATCCAGCTGTTTTCATAAATCTATTTTTTCAAAGATAGGATATTTCGAAAATTATAGATCTGGCTATGATAAAGTTTGGCTGAGAAATCTTAAAAATAAAAAACAATTTACATTTTATGACAACAAAATGTCATCTATAAATTATATGAAAAATGTAAGTGGTAGAAATTTATATAATATTTTTAAAAAAATATTTCATTATTCATTTACTAGCGTAGGTCTAAAAAACTATAATTTGGATAAAATATACATGCTTATGATACTAATGTTTTTGCTAGTCTTATTTACAGCAAATATTCTTTTATTCTTTTCTTTTTATATAATTTTAAGAACAATATTAATTCCTTTAAAAAAAAATAAAGGTATGAAGCTAAAAAATTTAAAGTTTCAAGATTTATTATTATTGCCAATCGTGGGTCTAACAATTGATATTGCTAGATCTTTTGGTTTCATTTTAGGTTATTTAAGTAAATCAAAATGAAAAAAATATTACTCGTTGCAAATAGAACAAACTCTTTTTGGTTTTTTAGAAAAGAGATAATACAAGAATTAATTAAAAATAAATACAAGGTATGTTTAGTAGCAAACAAAGATGAATATTATAAGAATTTCAAAAATTATAATATCAAGTTTTATGAAATAAAAAAAAATATTAACTCTTTTAATTTAATAAATATTTTTTTTATTTTTCTTAACTTACGCTCAATTTGTAAAGAATTTAAGCCAGACATTGTTCAGAGTTATACAGTAGTACCTAATTTAATTTGTCCATTTTTAAAAATATTTTATAAAGTTAAAATTTTTTCAATGATTACAGGTATGGGTTATATATTTAGCTCAGGGAATAAGTTATTATTATTTGTATCAACAATACTTTATAAAATTTCTTTTAGCTATTCAGATCATGTAATATTTACAAATAAATCAAATCTTAATTATTTTAAAAAGTATAAAATTATTAAAAATCATGCTTTTACTATGATCCCTGCGTCAGGAGTAAAATTATCTAAATATAAAAAGTTTACAAGATCCTCTAATAAAAAAGGATTTAATATATTATTTGTTGGAAGATTAATAAAAAGTAAAGGTGTATTTGATTTAATTTCAATATTTAACAAATTAAACATTAAGAATAAAAAATTACTTATTATCGGAAAAGAAGATAGATTTTCACCTGAGAGTGTAAGTATACACAAACTAATAAAAGATAATATAAATATTTCTCATATTAAAGAATCAAATCAACTGGAGAAATATTATAATAATGCAGATATTTTTTTGTTTCCAAGTTACTCCGAAGGTATGCCTACAGTAGTAATGGAAGCATTTGCTTGTGGTTTGCCATGTATTACTTATGCAGTACCTGGTTGTGATGACATTATTATTAACAGTCAGACTGGATATAAATGTAAACTTTATGATGTAGATGCAATGGTAAATGTGGTTGAAAATTTATATAAAAATAAAAAAAAATTAAAAATAATTTCTAGAAACTGTTTATTATATTCTAAAAAATTTGATAGAAAGAAAATAGTTTCTAAAATAATAAATCTTTATGAAAAATCATTTAAAGGAAATTAGATTAAAGTTAGATGTTTTTAGTATTTCTATATTATTAATTTGTTTAATTCCTTTAGGTTTTTCTTTAGGACCACTTATTCCAGAGATTCTTTTTTTACTTATATTCATATTAAACTTTAAAAGCATTTATTTAGAAAAAAAAAAATATTTTTTTAATTTTTTTGTTTATTGGTTCTTTGGTTTTTATGTTTACCTATTACTAAACTCTTTACTTTTAAATTTAAATTATTTTAATAATTTTCAAGAATATTTAGAGGATCAAAAATCAATTATTTTTTTTTTCAGATATATTTTATATTTTGTAAGTGTTTGGTATTTATTCGATAAAATTGAGGATCTAAAAAGATTATTGCTAATATCCTTATCATTAACAATTCTAATTATTGCGGTAGATGCATTTTATCAATATTTTACTGATATAAATCTTTTAGGTTATAAAAAAATTGTATCTCATCGATTAAGTGGGATATTTAAAGATGAGCTTATTTTAGGAAGTTATTTATTCAGAATATATTTTATATTTTTATCATTATTTATTTTTCTAAATGATTTATCCCAAAAAAAAAATTTATATATTTTCCTAATAGTCGGAACCCTATTTGGAACATTAATTTTTTTAAGTGGGGAAAGATCTGCATTTTTATTATTTCTATTTTCAAATTTAATTTTGTTTATTTTTTTAAAAAGTCTAAAATTAAAATCTTTACTAAAATTTTTTACTTTATTAATGAGTTTTATAATTATTTTCTCTCTTACAGATACAAATATTCAACAAAGAATGTTTTTTACTACAGTTGAGGATTTATACGATGAAAAAAAAAATAAAGTATTTTTTTTTACAAAGACTCACCATGGACATTATATGAGTGCAAAATTAATGCTGAGAGAAAACCCTTTCTTGGGTGTTGGTGCAAAAAGATTTAAAACTGAGTGTAAAAAAACTAAATATCATCATTACACAAACAGGTGTGCAAATCATCCTCATAATTATTATGTTCAATTATTTTCAGAAACAGGTATTTTTGGTGGATTTTTTCTAATTTTTATATATTTAGTTTTAATTAAACTATTAATTTTTTCTTATTATAAAGGAAAAAATTATGATTATTCATTAGTATTATTGATTGGATTATTGGCTATGTTTTGGCCAATTGCACCTCATGGAAATTTTTTTAATAATTGGTTAATTATGAATTCAATAATAGGTCTATCCCTTTATTTTCATTTTAGTTATAAAAAACTATAATATAAAATTTAAATAGAATGACTGAATATCTTAACAAGTTTGAAAGAGATGGATATATAATATTAAACAAAGTTATAGATGAAAAATCTATTAATAAACTGAGAACTAATTTTAATTATGAATTTAATGATCAAAATAATCCAAACTTATTGGATGTTTATCAATTAGATAATAATAATCTTATTTTAAAAGATATTTTTTTAGACACATCACTATTACAAAAGATTCAAGAAATTTTTAAAAATCAAAATTTAAATAAAATAAATATTTTTCCTCCATTTCAAATAATGCGAAACTTTTTTCCCAGGTTGAAATCACACACATGGCACATAGATGCATCAGGTGAGTTTAGATATCGATATTGTAAAGAAAAACTTAGAAATAAAAAATATTTCTATGCAAAAATAGGTATCTTTTTACAAAAAAATACTAATTTTGGAGGGCAAATAGATATTATACCAAAATCTCATAAACTTTATAGCAAAAATAATTTTTTTAATTTTATAAAAAAAAATTTTTTAAAACTAAAAATGAACTTGGTTAAAAATATGTCAACGGATTTAAAATCAAAATATGAAAAAAGTTTGCTAAATTTTGAAAGACTTGATTTAAACCCTGGTGATGTAATTATTTTTGACTCTAGGATTTTTCACAGAGCGACTCCTATAGATATAAATTCTGAAAAAGAGGTAATATTTGATAAAAATACAAATTATATAAAAGATTTGGATAAAGAAAAAACTAAATATGCAATTTATTTTCAAATTGGAAATCAGATTGGTCTCGATTCTTATTGGTACGATCGTTCAAAAAGAGTAAACAATAGTATTGAAATTGATCAATGGAAAAAAACAGATTTTGAAGTAAAAAATTATTATAAGAAAAATATAATGAAGACACCAAAATTAATTGATATTTCAATTAATAATATTTTTAAAAATTAATTTTAAAAAATGCTATTTTTATATTTTTTTATTTTAATCTTAGTCAGTTATTTTAATTTTAAATTTTTATCAAAAATTAATTTTTTTTTAGATAATAATATTAATAAATCTCAAGCCATCCATAAAAATATTATACCTAGATCTGGTGGATTATGTTTAGCTTTAATAATTTTTATAAGTTCTGTTTTTATAAATGTCACTTATGATTTGAATTATTTAAAATATTACCCTTATTTTATTTCAATATTTTTAATTGGATTAATTGATGATTATGGTTTCAAAATTAATCCAAATATAAGACTCTTGTTTTTATTCATAATTTCATTTTTATTTTTTTATTATTTTGATTTAAAATTAAGAACCACAGGCATAGGTATATTAGATAGTTTTATTAATAATTACCATCTTGAATACATTATAATTACTATTTGCTTTTTAATTATTATTAATGGTTCAAATTTTATAGATGGAGTAAACGGTAATCTAGCAATACACTATATATTATTACTACTAATAATATTTTTAGTCTCTTCATCTTTTCCAGCAGGGTTTAAAGTCCATATACAGTCTATCCTAATTTGTTTTATAGTTTTTTTATTTTTTAATATAAAAAATCAAATATTTTTTGGTGATGGTGGTGCATACTTATCAGGTACAATTTTAGGTTTTTTTATTATTGCCTTGATGCACAATGATACCTTTATATCTCCTTTTTTTTATATTATTTTAACGGTTTATTTGGGATCTGAAGTCCTAATTTCAATTACCAGAAGAATTTTTCAAAAAGAAAGCACTGTGGTTGCAGATTTTAATCATTTACATTCTATGCTTTTTATTATTTTTAAAACTAAAACTAAAATTAATCCTCATATTTCTACATCTTTACTAATAAATTTTGTGTATTTTTTATCAGTTTTGCCGTCATTGTTTTTTACCAATAATTTTGAATTAACCAGGAATTATTCAATTGTTTTGTATTTTCTTTTTATAATTTTATATTTTATTATAAGAAAAATTTATAAAAAAATTATTAAATTTTAATTAGAAATTTAAGAGTATCTTCTATACTTTTTTTTATTTTTTTCGGTTTTCTTTTTAGAATACTTAAAAACTTTTTATTCACCATTTTAAGCTGATGAGTTTCATCTTCTTTTCTTGGATTTTTAATATTTTTAATTAAAACATTAATGTTTAACTTGTAGCATATATTTTTGATAAACTTTGAAATTTGTAATATTGATAAAGACTCTGAAAATTGATTATAAATTATAAATTTTCTATTTTTTTTTAATTTAATTGAATTAAATAATGAATCCACTGCATCTTCGAGGTCTATAAAAGGTTTTTTTTGTTCCCCTTTTCCATATATTGGAAGAAATTCTTTTTTAATTGCTTTCATTATAAATCTATTTACAACTACGCCAAAGTAGAAATCATAGTCAAATCTCGTAGAAAATTTTTCTGACAACAATGTGTGCTTTGTTGTACTTCCCAATGTAATTGCCGTTCTAAAATCAATTATTGATAGTCCCCATAATTTATTTGCCAACCACAAGTAATTAATATCGTTACTTTTTGTAATATGATACCAAGACCCTCCCATACCTGGAAATAATATTTCGTTTTTTTTATACACTATTCGCCCTTCGGGAATTAATAAATTTGGAGCCCCATATGCTCCTGTTGTAGTGGTTTCAATAAATAAAGTTTTTTTAACTAAATTTAATTCTTTTAACGCCCATAACAAGTTAAGAGTGCCTATATTATTATTAATTGAGGTGAATGATGAATTATAAAGATTTTTATTTGCGAAAGGAGCTGAGGGTTGTGCAGCTAGATGCAGGATAACATCAGGCTTATACTTTTTTACTATTTCGTAAACTTTAAATTTATCTAACAAGTTTATTTTATGAAATTTGAAATTTTTTTTTCCTTTTTTTTTTAACTCTTTAATTCTTTCATTCATAGAAAAAATTTTAATAGTATCACCTTTTGAATATTTACTTACAATTTTACGTCGGTAAAAATTATCTATACCAATGATTTTATAATTTGGTTTGTCAAATATAAGTTTCAAAAATAAGGGCCAACCAATATATCCATCAGCACCTGTAACTAATATTTTCATTTTACTCTTTGTTTATATTTAGTATTTTTAGCATATTTTTTTGCCTCTATCTTCAAATTACTATATCTGATTAAATTTTTACTTAAAATTTTATTAATCTTAAATTTTAAGTATAAATCTCTTGAACCAGAATAAATATTATATTTTACTTTGAATTTTAAAATTTTTTTAATTTTTGAAAAATCTATGTGATAATTTCTTTTATCAACTAGGGTTTTTTTTATCTCAATTTTTGATTTTTTATTATTTTTTGCAACTATTGCTGCTAAATCTTTAATTTTATGATTAAGATTATTAGACCCAACATTAAAAATTTGACCATTAATCTTTTTTTTTTCAGCTAAGATACATTTATATATTGCCATAGCTACATCATAAACATGTACATTTGGTCTATATTGTTCACCTCCAAAAACCATGATTTTTTTATTTAGATAAGAAAAAAGTGTAAAAAGATTTACAACAAGATCAAATCTTTGTCGAAATGAATACCCAAAAACAGTTGCTAGTCTTAAAACTGTCGTGGAGTAGTCAAATTTATTAAGCAAGATGTATTTTTCACACTTAATTTTCAATTCAGCATAAAGAGATATAGGTTTAACTTTACTTTTTTCTGTTATTAATTTTTCTCCTTCTGAACTTCCATATACACTGCATGAACTTGCGTAAATAAATCTATTTATATTTTTTCCATTCAATGCGTTTAAAATTTTAAGTGTATTATAGTAATTACTATTATAAGTATTTTTTTTATTTACATCACAAGCTGGATCACCGACTATACCAGATAAATCTACAACAGAGTGAGCATTTGAAGAAATTTTAATAATTTTGTTAGTATTAGATGTGTTTATTTTAAAATATTTAAATTTATTGTTCTTAATAAATTTTTCTATGGGTTTCTTTCCAAACTTAAAAATATCTATACATACGACATTATTTTTTTTTTTTATTAATAAATCAGTAAGAACTGTTCCGATATAACCAGCACCACCAATAACAACAACTTTTTTCATATATTTTTAGAATAGTATTAAATTTATAAGAATTTTATTTAGATTTAGTATTATTAAAATATGTAACTGTCAAAGCTATTATAATACCTAATGTTAATCCTAAAAGACCCATTAAAATTATTATTTTATTAGAGTTGATAAATTTTTTTTTGATTATTAATCCCTCTGTATTATAATTTACAAGTTTCATACCCTTAGTTTCATTTAAATTATTGATTAATATTGATTTTTTAGTTTCAAGAAATTCAATATCTTTGTCAGCTTTATTAATTAATTCTTCAATTAAAACTATATTATTTGTTAAATTTCTCTCTAGTTTTTGAAGTAATATTTTATTTGTACCTTCTAAAATAACATCTAATTTTTTAACTAATTTCTCTTTAGAACTAAAGTTTTTAACTATTAAATAAATTTCATGTTGTCCTCCAAGAAAATTCCATTCTATTTTTAACTCACTTAATTCGTTTTTTATTTTTTGATCTTTAAGTTCAGTTAAGAAGCTATAAAATAAAGTGAGTGGAGAAATTTCTCTTAGTGATATATGATCATTTTCTATTTTAGATGTATTATCTATTTTATAAAAATTTGTATATTTTTCTTCAAAATTTATAAGTGAGAGTGGTTGTATAACTAATTTACTGCTAAATTTATTTTCATTCAAAAATTTAATAAAAAAACCAAAAATTAAAAATAATAAAATAGAAAATATTATTATAATTTTTTCTTTATAAATTATTCTAAAAAATTCAAAAATATTGAAATTATCTTCTTTCATTTTAATTTCTGTAACTCACCTTAAAAATTTCTTTTAAAAAGTATATGTTTATCGCAAGATAACAATATCTTACATAAGAAGTAAAGGTATTTACATATAAAGCCACCAAACATAAAAAAATTATTAAGCCTAAATTAATTAATAATCTCTTTTTTAACGAAAAAAATATCAGATGTATTAAAATTATTTCTGCACCAATTATATAAAATAAATAATTATGAGAAAAAAAAACGAAAATTCCACTTAAAAAAAGTACTGGCCAAATAATCATACGAATAATTGATCCGAATATTTCATTATCAACAAAATTTGGTATATTATCATACTCTCTACCACCCATATTCGCCATATTTCTGTTTTCCATAAATTTTACAAAGTCATTATCAAAACCAACATAAATATTTTTGTAATAAAAAATTATTATAGCAATAAAAAAAACTATTAAAAAAATGAAATATTTTTTTAAAAATTTTTTATTAAATTCTACTAAGGTCAAATAGTACAAACCAAAAGAACTTCTTAATGGGGTACCAAAAAAAAATGAAATAAATAATGTTAGTTTACTTGGATATACAACATAAATTATTAAAAAAAAGAAAACTAAAGTTTCTTTCAAAACATTTACACTAAAATGTAACTTATAAGGTAAAAAGCAAAATATAGTTATTAATATTAACTTTAATAAATTCAAGTTATTATTTTTTTTATAATTTTTATAAAAAGCTGTTAAAATAATTAGATTTGTTAATGCAAACATCAGCATATTAAATTTAACAATATTTCTATAAGGACTTGAGAAAGTTAATATTTCTCTAAAATCATAAAAAAGTTGAATTATTGAATAAAATAAAGAACTAGATAAGAAATATTTTAAATAGTTATACAAATTTTCTTTTAAAGAAATTTTTAAGCTAAGGTATGAATATTTATGATGTAAATCTAAATAATGACTTGCATCAGGGTGATATGTTGAGCTAATACCTAAAAATTTTCTCTCTAAGACCAGAAAAATAAATGACATTAAAATAGATAGACAGAATATAAAAATTACAAAAACTTTTTGATTATAGAAATCTATTTTTTTATTAAATATGGATTTGATATTCATTAGAGATTAAATTTAGATTATTAAGCTTTTAAATCCAAATATCCAACAAAAATATAATTATTTAATTTGTTTAAATCATAAAATCTTGTAAATAAGTTACTCAATGAAAATTTTTATTACAGGAATTGCTGGATTTCTAGGATCTCATTTAGCTGAATTATGTTTAAAAAAAAAACATAAAGTTGTGGGTTGTGATACTTTAATTGGTGGAGATTTATCAAATTTAAAAAATTTAGATATTCAGTTTTACAAAACAGACATCGAAAATTTGGAAGATATGACTAAAATAATGAAAGATGTTGATATAGTTTGTCACTCGGCCTCTTATGCTCACGAAGGTTTATCTTCAGTTTCACCAAAGTTAATATGTCAAAACAATTTAGTTGGATCTGTCTCAACTTTTACAGCCGCGGTTAGGAATGGTGTAAAGAGAATTGTTTATTGTTCTTCAATGGCAAGATATGGTGCCATAAAAATTCCATATAAGGAGACTGACAAACCGAATCCAGTAGATCCTTATGGTGTATCAAAATTAGCTGCAGAAAATATTCTTAAAATCATGGCAAATACTTACAATTTCGAATATAATATTGCCGTTCCTCATAACATTATTGGTCCTAAGCAAAAATACAATGATCCTTTCAGAAATGTAGCTTCAATAATGATAAACTTAATTCTACAAAATAGACGACCTGTTATATAT
>MDTG01074065.1_pt1 | contig 10378 bp, 8 predicted proteins | sample 811421 | NCBI WGS metagenome assembly MDTG01 (sample SAMN05326645, study PRJNA326480) | marine metagenome | isolation source: seawater | place: Pacific Ocean: South East | collected 2011
ATCTCTGTATCAGCTACAAGATCAAGAACACCATCAGCAGACTGGTGAATGTATGTTCCACTATCACCGAACTGAAGCTGACGGCTGCTGTTCAATAAAAGACCAGTATCAGCAACGTGTGTCACGCTGACATCCGAATCTACGCCGAAGTTAAGCACGGCCGCATCAGATAACAACTTCACATCGTTACCTAACACTGCGTCCTTTGCTACGCTCAAACCACCGTCGGTTTGTAGTGAGCCATCGGTTGTAGATGTAGCATCAGTAGCGTCATCTACAATAACACGTCCTGCTGCTGTGATCGTGCTTGAAGCATCAACCGCACCATTGATGTCAATGGTTGTTGCGTTGATCTCAATCTCAGTGTCTGAGACGAGGTCAAGGACTCCGTCCGCGGACTGGTGGATATAAGTTCCACTGTCACCGAACTGAAGCTGACGGGTGGAGTTCAAAAGAAGACCTGTATCGGCAACGTGTGTTACGCTGACGTCAGAATCTGCTCCAAAATTAAGCACAGCCGCATCAGATAATAATTTCAAATCGTTACCCAGCACTGCGTCCTTTGCTACACTTAAACCACCATCGGTTTGCAAAGAACCGTCAGTAGTTGAGGTAGCATCTGTTGCGTCGTCAACAATGACACGACCAGCTGCGGTAATTGTACTTGAAGCATCAATTGCTCCGTTAATGTCAATGGTTGTAGCATTGATTTCAATCTCAGTATCTGAAACAAGATCAAGAACACCATCAGCAGACTGGTGAATGTAAGTACCTGAATCACCGAACTGGAGTTGTCGAGAACTGTTCAATAAAAGTCCAGTATCTGCTACGTGAGTTAATGAAACATCAGAATCTGCGCCGAAACCAATCTTTGCACTGTCAGAGTCTAATTCTAAATCATCTCCAACATAAAGGTCCTTCGCAACAGATGCGCCGCCCGCAACAACAAGTGCTGCGGTACCGATCGCAGAAGCTTCAGCCGTTGCTGAAAGTGTAACCACACCAGCATCTGAAATAGCGATGGCGTTTGGATCTCCAACAGTACCAAGTTGTCCGTCATTTGGCAACTTTATGTTACCTGGTGTTGTCAATAGGTTTGTATTTGGGTTGAACAATAGTCCAGCATCAAAGAAGAACTTAGATGCGGCCGCCGCACCAGATACAAAAGTCAACTTTAAGTCTACGGAATTACCGTCGGCAGCTGCAATAGTCTCGGCGCCTACACCGGTAAGGTTTGAACCATCACCGTGGAAAGCTGAAGCTGAGACTGCCGGATGTGATCCGGAAAAGTTCAAGGCACCAGTGACAGTACTATCAGAAGCTTCTGGAAGAAAAACAAATTTAAATTTGTCGTCACTTTCATCGAAAATAAATCCTGCATTTTGAAGATTACCGCGGTTGAAGACAATACCCTGATCTTTGGTTGGGTTGCCAGTTGATCCAGAACTCAATAAAATCAGATTATCTTCAACGGCCAAATTGGTTGTATTGATGTATGTCAATGTACCAGCTACATTGAGACCGCCGGCTACTGTAAGTTCACCTGAAATGTCAACAGCCCCATTCATATCAATAGTGGTTGCGTTAATTTCAATTTCTGAATCAGCTACAAGATCGAGAACACCATCAGCAGACTGGTGAATGTAAGTTCCGCTGTCACCGAACTGGAGTTGGCGAGAACTGTTCAAAAGAAGACCAGTGTCTGCGACGTGTGTTACACTGACGTCAGAATCTGCGCCAAAGTTAAGCACAGCTGCATCAGACAACAACTTCACGTCGTTGCCGAGAACTGCGTCCTTTGCTACGGATAGACCACCATCAGTTTGAAGTGAACCATCTGTTGTTGAGGTAGCATCAGTTGCGTCATCAATAATAACTCTACCTGCTGCTGTGATTGTGCTTGAAGCATCGATCGCGCCGTTGATATCTATTGTTGTGGCGTTAATCTCAATTTCAGTGTCAGACACCAAGTCAAGAACACCATCTGCAGACTGGTGAATGTAAGTACCACTATCGCCAAATTGAAGCTGTCGAGAACTGTTCAACAAAAGACCTGTATCGGCAACGTGTGTTACGCTTACGTCAGAATCTGCTCCAAAATTAAGTACAGCTGCGTCCGACAATAACTTAACATCGTTGCCTGCTACAACATCTTTCGCTACAGAAAGACCACCGTCGGTCTGTAATGAACCATCGGTTGTTGATGTAGCATCAGTTGCGTCATCTACAATGATACGACCTGCTGCTGTAATTGTGCTGGATGCGTCAATAGCACCGTTAATATCAACGGTTGTTGCGTTGATCTCGATCTCAGTGTCAGACACCAAGTCAAGTACGCCGTCGGCTGACTGATGAATATAGGTTCCGCTGTCGCCAAATTGAAGCTGACGAGTGCTGTTCAAAAGAAGCCCGGCGTCGTGGACGTGGGTTAATGTAACGTCATCACCAGCACCAAACTGAAGAATAACGCCGTCATCCTCAAAGTCGACGATAGGTGAATCCATCTGGATTGCTGTTGCCGCTTGAAGTTCAATTGAGCCTGTTGCGGCCACTTTCAAACCAGTAGATCCGTCGTGTTCAATGTTTACGTCTTGGTCGGCACCCATGTAAATTTTGCCGCCGTCAGCTAGCAATTTCAATGCATCATCAGCTGAGTTATATCTAAGGCCCGCGTCCACCTCAAGACCAATGTCTGAGTTATCTGATGGGTGAGCCATTGTTATTCTAAAGTCGGACGCGTGTCCCGACGCGGTGACTGTTACAAGTCCACCAAAGTATTCTGCCATTTGTGAAGCAGATACGTGATATGTTGCTCCGATTTGCTCAATAATGAAAAGATCGGAACTACCTACTGTTATATTTTCACCAGTGTTACTACCCGAAACTCTAATGGAAGTACTATCCACTAAATCTGATGTTGTAAGGGTTGTTAACTGGGAATTACTAAGTTTTGTTCTAGCCATGCTTATACCTCCTAAACCAGCGAATTCGCTGAAGCGTGTTGTGCTAATTGTGACTGTGGTCCCTGAATTTGACCATAAATTTGAAGGCAATTGATACCACTGGGTAAAACCTGATTCGTGGTGATCTCTCTTCCAAATTTGAAGATCAGATGGGGCTGAGTCTAAAACAAACTGAACTGTAACTGCTGAACTAAAATTTTGACCATGTGGTGTTAACCTGTAAACATCGCCCACAAGTTCTGCACCAGACGAACCTGCCTGTGTTTTAATAGCCGATAATTGTGTAGCTTTAAAATCAGCATTTGTAATCACTTCCGCTTGAAGTGAAGTGCTGCCTGCTAAAGCATTTGATGGCACTGTTACGCTTAGCCTTGGACTAGCTTGCGTACCGCCAGCACTAAGTGTGCCCCCACCGGAGCCTATTGATGATGTAACACTAGCGTCTAATGCTGGATCAGCACCTAGCCCAAGATCATAGTAAACACTGAAAACATCATTTTCAGAATTTCTAACTGCATCTGGAGCGACGATCATACCTGTTTTTGATATATCAATTTGTCCTTTGTCAGCATCTGGATAAATTTCATCTGAAAGCAGAGTAGACTTCCAACCCGATGAACCTGACTCTACCACATGTAGTTGAGCAGAGTAAGGTGAGCTGTTTTTACCTCTCGTTAGAAATATAAACCTTTCATCACTGTTAGGATCTCTGGCTATTTTATTAGACGATCCCCATGGCATCAAAATACTTGAAGTAATACTCAAAGTAAATGAGGCCATAGACGAAGGTAGATAACCATCTACAGAAGATGATTGAATTACTCCTAAACCTGAAAGTGAATTAACCTTAGAGGTGTTGGTAAAAACTCCAGAGCCTGGTACACCTGTACCTATGACTAGTTGGCCACTAGAAGTTGCGTAATAAAGTAAAGCACCTAAACGTTGGTTACTCGATCCATTAACAGAATCTATCCTTTGATAGTTATTTTCTGCACCGTCTCTCTGCCAAACCTCTAAGCGGCCGGCGTTACTGTTATATTCTGGTATGCCGAACATTGCTGTTTCATCATCCAACCATACAACTGACGCAATTTCATCACTACCGAGTGGATTTGTGATATAACGATTATTACCAGAAGAGCCAAATGTACCAGCTGATTCTGAGGCGTAAAATCTAGGCGCATTTTGTCCTTGAGTCCAAATGAGCATTCTAGTTTTTGACGGATTAAACAAAAAGTTTTCACCAGCTCCACCATGGTGACTTATTGCTGCTGTTGCCCGAACAGACCAGCCGCCGGGGGTTGAAGGGTCAGATGTAACTGCTCTTTTAATAGCATTACCAGTTTCGAAGAAGATTTCATTTTCACTAAACCATTCAACATTTTCAGCATAGTCTGAACTAGTGTCGATAGAGTCTGTTCTTGTCCATCCGCTAGCACCAGAAGTAAAAATGTCAATACCTTGATCTAACGAACCTGCGCCGCCATGACGATTAACAGGTATCGCTAAGTAAGTCCCAGAAGGACTAAACTTACCGCCGCCAGCTCTCGAATCTGTCGTGCCAGTTACATGCTGCACAGCAAAAGTGCCAGCCTTAACCGATGAACTTATTTCATAAGCCATATATTTTTCCTCCTATATATGTTATACAAAAAATAAAGTTTTATTTTATAAAATAGAAGGTTAGTAAATGTTATGTAATGTTATTTAAATGAAGATAACGAACGTATGCTTGTAAATAGTTTTTCAAGTACTCAAGAGAAGAGAATTTTTTTAAGATTTCGCACATTATTATCGAACTTACAAAAATCCGAATCTAAAAATTCTAATGCTAAGGTATGACAATTGGTTGTTGGATCCTCAAAAGCGAAGTAAAACTTACCAGTTTCTAAACGCTTACATTCTAAAAGCTTAAACTTTTTTAACTGCAAGTAAGCTGCTATTCCGATATCGCTAGTAGTATACATGTCATCTCTCCCCCAAACTTATTCATGTACAAATAACTAGTACAAAGTGACACTAAACTAGGAATCTTTCCGGACAAAATAAGCTTTTTCACCTTTTGAAGTTGGTAGCCTTATTTCATAGGTGTGCTCAGAGCTAACATTTTTATCGCCTCTAAGTTTCTCACTTAACTGGCCAATTAAAGATTCTAATTGAGCTGATCTAGCAAGTAAAAATGCTTTTTTCTTTTCATTTTCTAAGAGGAGCTTCGCTAGCTTATTTTCGGTTTCGAAAAAACTAGCCCTTACTTTTACAATATCCTCTATTTCTTCCCATTCAATCTCAATAACATCTTCGGATCTGGGCAGTGTTTGCTCTTCAGAGCTTTCTTGTGCTTCTTCTTGTGCTTCTTCTTGTGCTTCTTCTTGTGCTTCTTCTTGTGCTTGTGTTGTGTTTTCTTCAGACATTTGTTTCTCCTTTTTAGTTAGGTCTTAAGATTGTAAAATAAGTTATATTTTTCTAACTCTTTCGGGTCAGTAATAACTTTTTCTTTTGGTATTTTAACATCAATTGCATTCTCTCTTATAGCAAAAAATGGCTTTTCTGAATTATTTCCTTCTCCTATTAAATAGCCAACAACTCTTAAAGTTATTTTTGTTTCAAACTTTCTTTCTTCTCCAGAAAAGTTTGACAAATTACTATTATTTGCAAAGGAGGAGTCAATAAACCCTTCGTATATATGCTCTCCCTCTGGTAAGCTTATATAGTTTATAGTACCAGGTTTTGTAATAAAAGGCAACATTAAATTGTTCATTTGTTGCTGATATTCTGTTCTTATTGTTATTTCATAGTTTACCTCTACGTTTACTGGCATTGGACATGTTACAGTTTGATATACTATCTTTTCATTTTTTCTAGGATAGTTTTCTTGCTTGTTTAATCTTTTTGCAGCTGCATTAGCAATCTTTCTTGTTGCTTTCTGAGAAATAACGCGTGTGATAAAAAAACTACTACCTTGCTCATCTGAATTTGGTGGAACATTTCCGACAAACACTCCTTTTGTTGGCATAGATTTTGCCAAACTAGTCCTATTAATGCTTATGATAGGCAATCTTAACATACCCTGGGAGTCTCTGATATCTTTATTCTTTTTAGTTTGATATGCTCGTTCAGCGGTTCCCCAAACAATTGGAACTTTTTTTGATCCTTCATTTGTATCCGTGCTTAAGCTTAGCTTTTGAAGAAAACTTAGCACAGATTTATCTATATTTTCTATTGTTGAAGGTTCAAAGTGTACTTTTTTCAATTTATCGTGCTTTTCAGACATTAAATAAGCCCTCTCTTGCTCTTACACATTCTGCTGTTATTTCAAACCTAGATTCAACTTGGCCATAAAGCCAATTTGGTTCTGCGAGAGTTAAAATTTCATACAAATGTGGCCCATATTGTACAAAGTCTCCTTCTCTTACAAAAATATTCTGGTCCTCTGTTAGTCTTCTCTTGTGAAAAGAAACTGTTATCTTTTCTATCCTGTCAACACCTAGGGGTGTTGTTGTTGTGCTTTCAGAAGTATATTTAACCATTGCGTAAACTCTTATTGGGTCTAAAAAGTTCTTTTGTACTGCTTCTCCATATATTTCGTGAAACTGAGTGTGTTCTAAACTTATAGGATAATATACAACTGACTGCCCAACGACTCTCTCTATAACCTCATCATTTACTTGCTTTACAAGGTCCTTCTCTTTTTTCCCAGTAAATAAGGGAGGTGGTGGAGATGCTGGCTGTGACCACTTGTTTTCTTCATCTGACATCTAAATCACCCCACAAAAATATAATTTGGCACTTTATCTAATACCTTTTCAACGTTGTCTGACATTGTTGCGTCTTGCTCTGCTAATTTAGCGTAAGTTAATTCAGCAAGTGTTGTTTTTAGCTCATCTCTTAGAGCGTTTTGTTCAGTTTTTGCCTCACTTAAAAGAGCAGATCCATTTAAATTAACATTTTGCCCTGGAACTGGCACTGTTCCAAATTTTGATCTTACTTGCCCTAGTGTCTCTTTTGATAATGCTAAAGCAAATCTACGAATCCACTGCTTACCTATAGAATTTATATTATTGAAAGGTAAGTTACCAATTGGTAAAGTATTCATATTGTTAACACCATCAGTTGCTTTATCATCATTTTGCCAAATATCTTCTTGTACTGAAAATTCTACATACATCTTATCTTGCATTATTGTTTGAGGAATTGGAAAAAGTCTAATTTTGTTATCTTTAAGTTCGTATGAGAAGTGAGACATTCTAGTGTAGATAGCGTCCTCAAAAGCCATGGCCTGTGATTTATTATGCCAAGCCGGAATCAATTGAAAAGTAGAATCATCTGAAAATTGCCCATAATTATGAAAATTGCCCACAACGTTTAGTCCACCGTAATAACCATAAAATCTCCACATGGCATGTGGAGTCTTGTAAAAAACTTTCTTTATTAATATTCTTTTACCTGATATATCGCCTGTGTAAGAAGTTGTACCTCCCACAAAATCCGTTTTACTCATACCAGCATCTCCGGAGTCTGTTAGTTCAATTGTTCCGTTACCATTAGCGCCGGCAGTTTTTTGAGTAATTGTAACAACAGCAGCTGATGCTGTTGCTGAAAGTAAATGGTGACCACTAATACATTTGGCGAGATTAAATGCAGTGATATCGTTTGATGTTTCTATTTTGAATGTTGGGCTTCTTGTATTTGAATCAGTTGTTGTATCTGATGAGGCCGTTATTGCTATAGCTGGTCCACTTGTTAAGTGAAATACTATCTTATCTCCGGCTGATAAGTTATTAAAATTGGTTATTGTAATCGAGCCTGAAGCTTGTACACTTGATTTTGCAGAAATAATTTTCTGTAAATCATAATCTTGAACTCCGGCCGTTATATTAAAAGACGCAGAAAACTGTCTTGAGCCGTTAAGACCGACTTCTGAACCAATGCCATCAGCGACCCTTCTTGTCATGCTATAATCGAATTTAGGATACTTTAAGGCCACATGAGTGCCACCAAGTGAGGAAGACAAGTCACCTTGTTCAATATTACCCTTTGAATCAAAAGAGCCTGTAGTGTTACCTAACGCATCAGAAAGGATATTGGTTGCTTGATGTACATTGATAAGGTAAGAATATTCTAAGACAGCTTCTTCATAAGCAGCGTAGACATTTCCTTCTGTTATTTCCAAATCTAATACATCCCCTCCAAGTTTTTTATAAACATAAGATACTTGATCTAATGCTCCAGACAAAAATTGTTTTGAATATAAAGGAGATGTAGTATCTGAATAAATTTTATATGGTACGGCAGAGTTAATATTGTTCGCGTTACCAGTAACTGGAAGCACAACTGCTGACAAAGTGCTTTCTGGTGTTAATGTAGGTAAAGACATTCATGGTCCCTCACAAGTTATAGTTTATCAATATAACTAGTTGTTTGGGTGGTCATTTCACCTGGGTGTCTGTTTTTGTTTTTGTGGTTCGGCGTTTGCGTGTTGTAGAGGTAGTTGTTTTTTTAGCAGCAGATTGTCTTTTCTTAGTGGTAGTTGTTTTTTTACTTGTTGTCTTTGGTTTTTCTACCTGTTTAGCTTCAGTCTTTTCGACAAACTTTAGGGCATTTATTTTCTCTTGAGTCTTATCAAGAAACTCATCTGCCTTGTCCAAAACCTCAACAACCGCTTCTTCAACAACCTCTACTGCTTCAGTGAATGTATTTGATGCTGTGGCTCTGAGTCTTTGGTAAGTATCTATTGCTTTAGAGAATTTTGTTTTGAACTTTGGATTGTTCATTTTTCTTCTACGTTTTCCCATTAGGATTCCTTTCTTTGTGACTTAAATCAAATCAGCTAGCTTGAGTGGATACTGCTCTCCAAGCACCGCCGACGAGTTCTATTTCAACCCGGTCTCCAGCATTTGTTCCACTTGGGTGTATTTCAACATTCTGCCCATTAAGAACAAACGCTGTCTGGTTTGCACCTGCGGTGCCAGCTAAAGCTTGTGCTGCTTGAACATTTGCGTGTGGACATATATCTCCATCTGCTACACCGTCTGCCATTGTAATAGCTTGAGCTGGCGCAACACCTGGAACCAGGAGAGTAAATTCTACATCGTTTCCATCTCTTGCTACGGTGAATCTGCCTTGAATGCCGGTGCCAACAGATCCTTCTCCAGATGCTGGTGCTCGAACTCCTGCGGCATCTTCAACACCCGCGATTGCTTTTCTTACTTTTTCAGCTATGTCTGCCTGTGTGCCATCGTCATTTATAAAAAACTTTGCGGCCGTAGCTACTGTTGCGTTAAATTCAGCGCCATTACCAACTATTTCAAACTCAAAGGATGTTCCGGTACCCCCGGCGGCGGTGCCGACTGTCAAGGTAAATTTATCATTATCTGCTGCAGGACCGTTACCACCAGCATTAAAAGCAAGCGCTGGAATATCTGCTGCGGCTACGCCGGTATCAGAAACTGCGCCGGCTGCAGCCTTAAATCGCTGAAGTGCTATGGTGTCTCCAGCCTGAGCTACAACTGAACTCAGTGCTCTGTCTACAAGGTTTGTCTGTGATGCCTCAACCACAAATGTAGCATGCCAACCTTCACCAGCTTCACCAACCGTGGGTAGTGTTAGCGTGTGACCCGAAGCGGAATTCAAAATAAAGGCTCGTCCGCAGTCATCTTTGGACAGTTTCCTATCGCCGGATAAAACCTTTACGTTTAGTCTATCTATAAAATCTAATGTGGACTTAGCCATTTCATTTCTCCTTGTTTCTTAAAATTATGTCGCCGAGCGCGCTGTTGCGTAAATAACACCATTTAGGTACTCAAACTTTACTGTGTCTCCTGCGGCGCCTGCAGATTCGAAAATTATAGAAGTTCCACCAGATGTGATTCCGGCTGCGCCATTGGCTTCAACATCAATTATAAGAGATACAATACTTGGTCCGCCAGTAGCCGTGATAGTTACATCTCCTGTTTGTGATGCCACAGTCGTTAGGGTGCAGTGCCATCCACTGCCCGCTTTAGCTATTGAAGGTAGTGCAATTGCACCTACACCCCCAAGGTCGTTAACAACAAAATGTGTACCACAGTCGTGAGCTTTTATTTCATGACCGGTTGCGGAGATCACCTCCACCTTTCTTCTTTGTGAAACTGAAAATCCTGATTTTGACATTTTATAGTTCTCCTTAAATCAATGTTTTTAAAATTACGATTTTTATAACAGCTAATTTAGCTATTTCTTTCATAGTATAAATAGTGGATAGGAAAAGAAAAAGCCCCAACAAATTAATGTTGGGGCTTTCTTACTCTTGTTAAGAGATTTTAGTTAGGCATTTCTTCACCGAGGAGGCCTCGACAAATAACAAGACCGTACATATCAGGTCGTACCATCTTCTTAGCGTAACGGGTCATGACACCCTTACGTGGTACGAAGTCTTC
>MDTG01082674.1_pt1 | contig 10378 bp, 6 predicted proteins | sample 811421 | NCBI WGS metagenome assembly MDTG01 (sample SAMN05326645, study PRJNA326480) | marine metagenome | isolation source: seawater | place: Pacific Ocean: South East | collected 2011
CCTTGGATAATGCCTCCAATATTTGTTTTAATAGGTATAAAATTATCTGGCCTAATCTTATTAACAGTTACTTTGAAAGTCGTTGAAACTGTATTGATACCACCATTACTGCTTCCTCCGTTATCACTTACTGTTATAGTCAATTTGGCAGTACCAGTCATATCTGGAACGGGTTTAAATGAAATCGTACCACTAGTATCTGGTGATGTATATGTCACTGTGGGATTTGGAATCAAACTTGTATTATCGCTGGTGGCTATTACAGTCAACGTCTGATTGACGTGGAAGTCACCATCGGCAACCCCCGTAAAGCTAACGGTGCGATCACCAGAATCTTCATCTATAGATATATTTGGTAGACTCTGATTAATAAGCGGTTGTGTATTAGCTGCTGAGATTAGAGAGTTTTCATAAGCACCAATATCTGGATTGTTTCCTGTGGGCCTAGAATTACTATTAAAGTCCAAACTTACTGGTATTGAAGCAGGTGAATAAGAAGCATCATTAGTACCATATCCTATGGCAGGTGAGTTATCTTTTAAAGTGAAGTCATTTAATATCACATTTGAGAATAAAGGCTCTGTATCAAAATTAGAATTATCTGTATCAATAGCATCATTATTCTCTGATTTTTCTATACTAGATAGACTCTCAATGATTGAGTTTTTTGATTCAAATCTTCCTGCTGTCGTTCCTGCGCTCCCAAAAATAATTTGATTTATTGCACCATTATTCCAAAGAATTGAGTTATAAAAATATATTTTGGATCCAGTATTAGAATAAATCGTAGCATTTAAAGCTGCAGTGTTTTTAGATATAGTTGTATGATAAATTTTAACAGTGGAAAGGTTATTTAAATAGATTGCACTTCCATTTTGAGTTACAGTATTATTAACCAAAAGACTATTAATTAGATTTAATTCTACACTTGGTTTATCAGCAAAAATGGCACCACCATTTATTGATGAATTACTTTCAAATAATGATCTCTCAATTATAGGTTTTGCCTCAAAAATAAATGCCCCACCTCCATATTTATCCGCAGTATTATTTTTGATTGAAACATCATACAACTCAATTTTATTTGTCGATCTAGCAATATATAAACCTCCACCATTAACTGCTGCATAATTATTTCTTATTTTTGTATTATACATCTTTACAATCCCACTTGCTGTACCACCAATATATATTCCGCCACCATTATTAGCTTGATTTGAGTTGATATCTAGTCTTTTAATAATATGTGTTGCTGCACCAAGCTTTGCAGGACTTGAAATACCCCCACCAGTGCCAGCTTTATTATTAACAATTAAAATACTATCTAATGATACGTCAGACCTCCCATTAAGATATATTCCACCGCCATAACCAAAATTAAATGCTTTACCATTATTAATGATCACCGTACTATCAAGGAAGGCATCACTATACTGACCAAAATAAATACCTCCTCCGTATAAATTATTTGCACTAATTGAATTAGCATTATCTCTGATTATCAAATGTTTTAATGAAGGACTAGCTGATTTTGTATATATACCACCTCCATATCTAATATTACTCATCAGCAATCCGTTGCCATTTTGCAAGGTAAAGCCTATAAGTTTTGCTGATGATGTTTCACTTCCAAGGAAAGTAACTACTGAGGCACTATCACTATTTGTTGGAGAGCCGCCATCAATGATTGTCTGAGCAACGTAACTTTTATCACTGGTAGTAAGGGTAAGCGACCCTATGACGATATCTTTGCCTCTAAAATTGATGTTTTCAACGTATTTACCTACTGCCACCAAGATGGTATCTCCGCTAGACGTATTGGCATGTTCAATGGCATACTGTATCGTCTTAAATGGGCTTCCAGATGAACCGTCTCCATTGGTATCCGATCCAGCATTGGATACATTTATCTGATCTGCTATTGCAAGTGTTAAACTGAGGATGAGAAAGATGATTAGTTTTTTCATAATCATTTATTTCAAAAATATTAGTTTTTTAACAGATTGAAATCCCGGTGTTTCCATACGATAGAAATACATCCCAGATGCAATCTGTTTACCCCATTGATTTCTCCCATTCCAATTGACTGAATACCGCCCCGGAGCAGAGACCTGTTTTACCAGTGTTTTGACCTCTCGGCCCATTAAGTCATATATAATAATGGAAACGGGTCCATCCTTAGGAAGATCATACCGAATGGTAGTAATCGGGTTAAAGGGGTTAGGATGGTTTTGGTATAGGGCAAATGTAGTTGGTAAAAAGGTATCATAATCTAGACTTACATCATGGAATGACATGGGGTTGAACTGAACGTGGGATGCAAGTGTATCACCATCATAAACAAATGATATTTTTCCCCCAGCTTTAAGCCCATCAATCTCCTCAGTGGTCACATCATCGCCATATACTGCCGAGTTTTGTAAATACCCACCTTCAGTGATTATTGCCGCACCAACAACAATATTATCCTCGGAAAGTACCTTAACCCAATCCCCTACATTATACCTACCCATGATCTTTCCTTTGACAAACATAAAAGATGGATTAGGCTTGACTTCGGGATGGTTTACAGGATTGTTGGTTGCGATCTTTCCGACTGCACCACCTTGGGTCTGTGCCGGAAAGGTGAAGTTGGTAACCACTGCGTTGACTTTTACCCAGTAACCTTTCGTAGGCTTCAAAGTACTTAGAGTACTGGATTGCGGTGCATCAGGATCATACACTAAGGCACCTTGCGTAAAGCCGGTGACATACTGAAGCGTATTTGAAGCAATAAGACTTTCAAAGGCTTTGTCCACCGCTAATTCATAATCAGGAGAATAGGCAATCATGTTCCAGCCAGCTGATAAAGAAATTGTTTTATCATCTGATCGCTTGCCTCGAAAGAAAATTTTATTCAACGGGCCGTTTAATTTTAGATAATAGCCTTCTTTCTTATTTATTCCATTTAATGTAGAAAATGGATCTCCTGGCTTAAAGTAACCGTTTGGACTAGTGATATATTCAAGCAAACCTTTGCTCAATAAACTCCTGAATAATTTTTTAGGGCGCTTACTTGTACTATTGAAAGGAATAGAAATCAAGTTCCACTCTTTTTCTAGTGGTATGTCATATGAAACAGACAAGCTGTCCTTAGAGAATGAAAGACTGGGCCAAGCACTTTTATCAGGGATATAAGGCAATCTCCACCTGTATTTACCGTAACTAGTGACTAATAATTTCTCGCTAGTATAGAATGATACACTATCATCAGGGTTCAAGGATCCAAGTGCAAAAGAGTACTCACCATTATTTTCAATCAACGAAGTTAAATCAAACTTTATTAACTGACTTTCCGTGATTGAAAAGACTGTATCAATTGGAGTCAATAGGCTCTTGTCAACAAATCCAATATTCTTACTATTAAATGATTCATTCCAGCCCTTATAATCATATGTATAAAGTACAATTCCTCCACTCATAGAATATTTTTTATACGGCATAAGGTTAAGTTCAATTTTATAACTATTATTAATTGAATTAGGCATATCAAAACGCATGAACGATAATCGATTTTTTGATACCACCATTAAACTATCTGGCTGTTTTAGTTTAATGCCAGTTACTGTCGTATCTATTGAAAGATCGTTTAATGGGTACAAGCGATCTTTCACAGTAAATTTCCATGTGGGGCTTGATACCCCGTCAACAGTTACGCTCCAATGATAGGTGCCTCCAGGTTCGAAAGTCTCAAATAGCACATTATTGGGATATTGAAATGTTTTAGTTCGGTTTACACCTGGCCCTGATATGGTTAACGTAGCACTTACATTGGTATAATCTTTTTTATATGGATAGTTAAAAGCTATACCATATTCCAAAGAGATGTCTGTTGCTCCATCGCTAGGTATGGGTACACTGGGATATGAATATCGATAGCCCGGGATCCAATAAGCCGAATCTCCATATTCATACGGGCCGATGTCCGGTGCCTCACCAATAAATTTTCGGTTTTGACCTGAGAAGGAAGGTGCGTGATTATAGGTTTTATCTGTACCATCATTTATACCTTCAATGATAATCCCACCATCAATAAGAGCTGAACCTTTTTTGGGCCTAAAATCGTAATTTTGAATTTTGTTTTTTATTGGACCAACCCCGTGAAAATCTAATAGGTTTTGATCAGAATATGCTTTATTTGTATTCCAAGGATTTTCTAATTCACCGTCAAGTTGGTAATAAGGAGCACCATTTTCATTAGATTCAAGACCTCGTCGTCTATTATTGAATCTTGTGATATTTCTTAAGTAATAAATCCCTGAGGAGTCTAATTGAGTAGGGCTTTTAAATGCTCCTTTTTCAGGCAGACAATTCAAAGCCATACATTCAAAATCAATACTTACCGCAGAATTTTTTATTTTGGAATTTGCATTACCTATTGCTCCTGGAGTTTTTTTGTCAATTCCCTGATATTTATAATCAGGCAAGCTTATATCTGTCCTTTTACTATCATTTGCCAACACGTGTTGAACATCATGCCAATCTCCCTTTAATCGATACCCACGACTATTTCCAACACTGACCATATGATGCATATCTGCGTGATGACCGCTTGCCGTACTATTCCACCGAATACCATTCCAGCGTGGTGCGTTGATAATCCAAGAATATCTGGTAGTAGATGAATCGGTTGAAGCACCATTTCTTTGTATTCCGCTGCCATCACCATAATCAAATATATTTTCAATACGAATGTATTCTAACAAAGATCTAAAACCTCCAAAAATACCTGCACTGTTGCTATTCATCACGGTGATATAACGCCATGTGTCTTGGCCATATACCATTTCCCCACCTTCCATTCTGTAGTTTCTCGTTGATGTCACATAATGATGGGAACCTGAGAACCATGAATGTTTTGTAAAAAGAATATTTTCCATTGTGGCATACATATGCCGTGAGTGAGATAGAGGCGGGGCATTATTACTATTTTCAAATACTAAGTTTCTCCACCAGCTATATTCGCCAAGGCTAGAACCATTCCTTATTTTATCCGCCCACATATCTGTGCTGAAAGTAAACTTTGAATCTTCTACTGTTAAATAATCACAACCCATAGCCCTGAGTGGTCCAGAATAAATATGAAGATTCCTAAACTCCATATTATGAGATTGTTCCATTAAAATTAATCCTACTTTTGTTCTTATTCTGACATTATTCTTATCAGGAATAAACCCAACGCTTGGATATAAATAAAGGGTGCTTGTACCAGGATCAAATGACCATTCTTCAAGTGTATCTAGGAATGCAAGTTCACCTCCACGATAACCTAAATCGTAATTTGTTTCAGACCCAAATTGTTTGGTTACAGGTGAATGTATGGTAATACCTTCGCCCTTGTTTACTGCATATTTATAAATTGATGTTGGTGAGCTATCATCAATTCCTCTTGGATCACCATTAATTGAGTCTGTTGGATTTTTAAAATTCACTGGCATTGCCATCATCATGTAACGGTCATTTACAAAAACACTATAAACCGAATCCATTCTAACTCCATAGCGATATGACAATGAATCAAAATCAATCACTGCTTTATATATATTATGACCATTGTGATTATAGGGTACCCATTCAGTATCCAATGGAATGGTGCCATCAATAATAACATTTTCATCTGGGTATCCTTCTATCTTCACATCATTTAATTTATATCTCGTTATATATTCTGAATGTCGACCCCCTTTGATAAGAACACGATCTCCAGGTTGTGCATCATCCAGGGCACTATTGATCGTAGGATAGGGACAGTTTACTGTACCATCTGGTTTACTACATTCGTTTGAGAAAAACCTCTGCATCACATTGACATTTTTTATGATACCGTGGTTCTGATTAGGGCTTAGATCAATCAATTGATAGTCACCATTTATATCCATGGGGTAATAAGCGACCAAATTCGTTTCAGCACCAGACAAACGGGTGTTCATATTATTTTTTATTTCGGATTCACTCCTGGCTACATCCCACATTCTTACTTCATCTATACTTCCTTGAAGATTTAAGCCTATATATTTTATAGGCGTTTTAAAGGGTGTCTTTCCAGCCGCCCCAGTATATGTGTGAATTTTATTTCCATTCACAAATAAAATATAATTGGTACCATCGAATGTTACTGCTATGTGGTACCAGCCCGGTGTTGCAATAACATCCTTAGCCTGATAATTGGTCCAAGTGTCGTCACCAGCAGCTCCAAATCCATACTGTATACCTGTACCATATCCAATTAATTTCACTGTTGGAGAAATGTCATTTGCTTTTGGGCCTGTTGGCGTGTGCCCTATAATTTGTTGCGTAACATTTCCCTTTTGGTCAGAATATATCCAGGCTTCTTGAGTGAATGTAGAGCCTAATATAATTGCTTTGGATGAAATATCAATTGTATCAGGAGTTGCTCCAGGATTAGCTATAAAATTTTTTTCTTCCTTATTCACATCAAAAGAATCAAATCGTAGAAAATTATCTTTTTGATATTTTATTAAAGTCGTTTTATCAACTATCAAATCATCTGCAAAAAGAATCGTTATTGAACTAAGGATGATATAAATAAATAGTTTATTCATAAAGATTCGTTTTAGTTATAATATTTTTAATTAAGGAACTGCTCTATTCAAAATACAAACTTGTACTTGTAAAGTTATACAAGATTAAATTTTACATAATATTATAAATGTGGTACTAATTATTATTATTTTATTTTAAATAATTAACTATACACAACAGGCTTTATATAAGAATGGAATACGGGGGTTGTACCAAACAAATCTGTACCAAACAAACGTATATAATAGGTTAAGGCTGATTAAATCTGATAGGTTCTATAAATAGCAAAGCCCCTGTCGGTAAAACAAGGGCTTCGTGAGTGAGCGAGAGACGAGATTCGAACTCGCGACATCCACCTTGGCAAGGTGGTGCTCTACCAGCTGAGCTACTCTCGCAATTATATTTCTAAATAAGCACCAAAATTTATAATCTATTTATCCATCATCAAACGGGTTTTGGAAAGAATTCAAACTGATATTTCTGACGATAAAAAATTAAAAAACCTAAGATTAAATAACCTATATCTCTAACAACAGTCACTAAGCCTATTTTATCACCTTCTGTAGCTGAAGCAGCTGCTGATGATACAGAGAAACATCCACATTCTATACTAATACCTCTTGCTAGTGCCTGTGAGATTGCAATTATAAACATTATATTCATTAGTATTATCATAATTGCTGCCCCATCTACCATAATGCCTGCAATAATAAAAATTCCGGTTAATAATTCTAGCCATGGTAAGATTAAAGCCAGTAAATTTTCGAGCCCAAATGGTAAGACATGATAATTTCCTATTGCAGCTGCAAAATCTCCTGGGTTAGAAATTTTATCTAAGCTTGCTAAAATAAAAACTCCTCCTAGGATAAGTCTTGCTAATAAGATGACAGGTCCTTGTAATAAATAATTCATTTACCAACCTCACTAGGATAATTAGCTTTAGACCATTCTAACCAACCACCCTTAAAAACATATAATTTTGTAAAACCCATATCTTTAAATTCATAAGCTAATTGTTCACTGTCACCACAACCTGGATCCCCACAATAAACTACTAAGGGGGTATTTTTACTTTGTTTTTCCTCAATGTTAAAAATAAGTTCAAAAAGAAAAATATTTTTCATCGCACCTTTGATATGACCAGCTTCATAATACGCTTCATCTCTAGCATCTACAAATAAGATACCATCATCAAAAAAATCTTTAGCTTGTTCTAACGATATTGCTGCTAAGATTGGTTCATCAGAGTCAGTCTCGACCCGATCTACAATAGCTAGCTCAACTGCAAACCAAGGTATTGGTTTACTACTAATAATATTTGAAGTAATGCCGATAAATATAGAAATAAGGACTAATAATGTTGCCTGAACAATAGGTAATCTTATGTTCATTAAGGCAAACTAGCGCTTTGCTTATCTAAAGACTCGCAAGTTTTTAATGTTTGATCAACTAGAGATAATAATTTCTTTTCACTTGATACATTTCCATTAAGAGCAATCAAACTATAAAATGAAGTATTAGAATACTTATCTATTGAACTTTCTGACTCTTTTAAGCCATTCCTGAATTTTTGAATCATATTTAATACGTTAGAATTATTTTTATAAACATCTTCTAGTGGCTTATCAGGATTTCTTTTTTGAAGATTATTCAATCTCTCATTAAATAAATCAACAGTCATCATTGAACCTGTTATATCATTTATAGGTTTATTTTTGTCAACTAATTTTAGATCAACTCTACCAAGATATTTACCCTGAATACCTGTGCCGTAAAGCATTGGGTTGCCATCTGCTTGTTTTCTTTCTGGTCGCGTTCGACTTGTTTCTCTGCTAGAAAAAATATAGTCTACATTTTTAGTTTGAGAAACCAATTTATCCAATTGTAATTTATTTGCATTAATTAACATTACTAGGACGTCCACTTGAGGACGTAATTCTTCTACTTTTGAATTTATAACTGTGAGTGCATCTTTAAGCTCAAGCTCTTTTGCAGAAGCTGGAAGACTAGATAAAATACCAAAAACACCAACTTTTATTCCATTTCTTTCAATAATAGTATGACTTTTAAAAGCTAGATCATCTGTTCCAGCATTAACGATATTTGAAGAAATAAAATTATTATTTGCTGATATTTCTAATTGCTTTAAAAAATCTAAACCTGCAGCAAAATCATTATGGCCAACATTATATATATAATTACCCATTTTTGCTGTGGATTCGAAGACAGTTTTAGCTCTGAGCTTTGAAGAGGCTTCTTTTCCATTTGCTAAAATATTCAATTCAAAAAGTGCGTCACCTGCATCTAATAAAACTGGATCAACGCCACCTTCTCTAAGTTGATTTATATAAGTTAATCTTCTAGGCAGACCGCCTAGTGGATTAGCTTTTCATCCACAAGGGTCAAGCTGACCCCGAACATTTGTTGTAACCAACATTGTTAACTGCTCAGAAGTAGGTACTTTTTCAGAGCATGCCATTATTGAAAGTAAAAAAACAAAGAATAATACAGATTTAGTTTTAAACATTTTTATTTTATTCCTATTTCCAAAATTTAAACGAGCTACCCACCTGATGGTTTTGCAATATGACCATCTTTGCTTAATAGTGAAATTACAATTTCTCTAACATTTCCTTGAAGAAGAATTTCACTATTCTTAACACTACCACCAATACCACATTTTTTCTTAATTAAAGTTGCATATTCTTCTAATTGATTACGATTACCTTTAAAACCCTTAATAATTGTGACAATCTTACCTGCTTTACGTCTGTCTAAATGAACTCTTATATCTTGTTTTATAATTGAAGATTGACTATTTGAATCAGTTTTATCTATTTCAAAAGAATTATCTGTTGAATAAACAATATTATTTTTCATATCATAATCTATTTGAAAATAATTAAAAAAACTGAAAGTTTTTTAGTTAGTTAAAACTCCAAAAGTCAATGACCAGGCAAATGCCATAATGATAATCAACTCACTGAAGATAGCACCACCAAAAAAAAGTATTGCTCGACGCATATGTTTATTTTTGTATGCGTTAATATGACCAAGGGCAAATAATTGAGCAGAGAACATTTTAAATGTATTATCATTATCTTCCGTCATTTCAGCTAAATATGATGCGTACTCAACTGGATTTTTAAATCGAACAATTCCTCCAAAAAAAGTAGCATTTATATCTGGAAGATCTTCATGATTCATGTCATTACGAATTCGAGGAACGATAACCAACATTAAGTTTATCAGACCAAAGGTTGCATTTAAAAAATAAATTAAAATCATTACAGCACCTATCATATTTATCTGCTGTCCATCCATTACCTTAGGAAAGTGAACGATAAAGAAGACCATAAAAGCAGCGAGTAATGACATTAAAGTAAAAGCTTTTTGATCTGTTCTTTGTAGAATCAATTGTTCACTTTGAAGAATTTGGAAAATAGGCGCAACATTACTACGCACATTACGTGAACTAAATTCTGGTTCTTCTGGTGTAGTGATCGGTTTTTGATCTGACATTAATTTTATCTTTTACCTTTAAATACTATTATAGACTAAGAGATTAACATTAGCTTAAGTGATTTGGCAAGATAGATTTACTATAATTTTATTGATTTTTAATTTTGTCATTTCAATAACAAGCTCCGTAATATTCTTATTAAATATTTATAATTAGATTAATAATTCATAATCGAAAGGAATAAAAATTATGTCTATACTAGAAAAATGGGGAAAAGCAATCGAAGCAAGAGATGAAGATGCTATGAATGAATGTTTGCATGATGATTACAAG
>MDTG01088085.1_pt1 | contig 10378 bp, 17 predicted proteins | sample 811421 | NCBI WGS metagenome assembly MDTG01 (sample SAMN05326645, study PRJNA326480) | marine metagenome | isolation source: seawater | place: Pacific Ocean: South East | collected 2011
ACGTTATCGTAAGTAAAGTGTCTTAGTCTTATGTTGTAAGTTTGTCCTACAGTTACGTTTGGAATAGTTGCCACAGATTGCGATTTTCCTACTAATAAAGAACTATAATTACTATCTCCACTCAATTTATATTGAACTTCTGTTCCTTGTATTCCAATCTCTGTAGAGTTTGTCCAAGTTACAGTAATATTTATTTTTGTAGTTGTGCCTTCTACTGTTGCACTTTGGGAAGCACTTGCACTTGAAGGTGTTGGTACTGAGTTATCACCAGTATTTACAACTGTGCCCTGTGTTATTGGAGTTGAATATTCATTGGTGGCAAAATCATAGACTGCAGATTCAATTTCTTTAAGTTCTAATTCACAAGCAAGAAACTGCTCATCTCCTTCTCCAATTATTTGGAAACCCACTGTAAGTACTTCAAACAACTTACTATCAAAACCCATTCTTTCATTAGTAACGCGAACATAATCTTTTGCTTGTAATTGTAGAAACTTAATAGGCACTATAACTTTTAAGGAGATTGTTTGACGATTGTGTAGTAAGGCAATTTTCCCCAAACGTTGTGCCGCAGTATGTGTCGTTGTAAAAGGTAGTTTCAATTCCATTGTTTTGACAAAGTTTGCAGAAGTTTCACCACTTGGAGTATCTTGAGTCAAAAACGTACTGCTTTGAAAAACGGGTGCATCAGTAGCAATAAATTTATTTGCTGAATCCACAAATGCTGATTTGACAGTATTGAACATTTCTCCCGTTGCAGTTTTAGTTGTAATGGTTGGTGCTTGTAACAAGTCATCATCAGTAATTGTTAAGGAAGGACTTTGGTTTGCCCCTGCAAAAACATTAAACTTACCGTTTGCATAAGTAAGGCTTCCTGCCATAGAGCTTAATAATCCACCAATTATATCTTCCCCGTCTGCCGCCATATCCGAGAAACCATTTGCTGTGTATCTTGTTTCTGTGGTGCTTCCGTCTGCAAGGGTTACATCTTGGTCGCAAGTGTTTGCGGCGGCGGCGAATCCACCTGCAGATGTTGTGTCATTGATTTCATCTGACGTTGCTTTCAAACCATAAGTAGTATCTGTCAAAAAATCTCTGATAATTAGAGCGGGATTTGACCTTTGTAAATCAGAATTAGAAACAGCATTTGTTCTTGGGTCAAAAATATTTTTTCCCTTAACAACAAAACTTATATTAGGGACACTTGCTAAAAATTCTGGGTCATAGACACACTGCATATAAACATAGGCAACATCCTTGAAAACGTGTGTATTTGGAACTGATGTAGTGCCTAATTGTGCTTGAGCAAAAGCATTTTTAGTGGTTTGTGAACCGTCATTGAAAGTAAATCTTACTAAACGTCCAGAGCCGAAGTTCTGTTCATTTTCTGTATTGGTAAAGTTTGTATGTGTAACAGTATGCACAGTTGTACTATTTACTGTTGCAGATGATGTATCTGAACCTAACGTAAGTTCTGTTTCATTTATAATTACTTTTTCCAAACTATTGATTGTATGACCTGCTACGGCAATAAACAGGTGCAAAACGTCATTGGTTGTTCCAGTTGTTTCAATGTGAGTAATTGTTCCTCCAACTCTACATTGCCCATAAACAATTTTTCTTGGTGCATTTGGTGACCTTGCTGAAACCTTTTGTCCGAAGTTCTGGTTTGTAGCACTTGGGATAGAAGGCGCTAACATCATATTCAATCCCGTAGTTACAAACGCCATCATTGCACTAAAAGCAATGAACCCACCTGCGGCACCTACACCTATTGCAGTACCGAAGGCACCAAAACTGGCTATGAAAGCTCCTGCCCCACCAGTGGCTACAATAATACCTGCAATAGCGGCGGCTACTAAGGCGGCTTTGACTGCATCAGTCATTGATTCTCCAGACTTTTACAGCATTTTGATTTTCTCTATAAGTGATTCCTTCTTCGCTTACACAAGCAATTAGGTTTCCAGTACAGATTCCCATAATCTGTTCATTGTTGTTGTGTATATCTTTCAAAAGAACGACATCACCTGCAGTAATAAAATTTTTATCAATAGTTTTCAATCCTGATTTTTTCAGAAACTTTGTTGTAGCTGAATTTATTGTTTTGCCGTTTTCCTTTATGAAAAATAATGCTTCTAGTTTGTTGTTCCATGTTGGTTTGATTATTTGAGTTTCAGTCATTGCTTTCACTGCTTCTATCACAAAAATGCAACAATCCCATTTACCCCACTTGAAAGCTCTGTCTGTGTTGTTGCTTATAAAATCAAAAAGCCGTATTTCCCATTGTGGTAGTTTTTTCATTTAAAAACCTGACTCATGTATTCCAAAAACATCATCATCTGTATCTAGTGAACCTTCTTTTTTATTTGACTTTCTACCCCAAAAAATTTCTTTATCTTGCATCTGCATTACCCTATTGAAAGAAGTATCAGTGCTAGAAATAAATTTTTGAGATTCACTGGTGTATCTCAACTTGCAAGGACGTCGCATATCCACAAGACGATTCTCTGCATTTATGACAATGGTTGAAGTTGTGGTTGAATCAAAAATATTCATTGAAATCATTCTGCCCGTAAACATATTCATAACCCCTTTCACTTCATTTGTGCCCCCGTCTAAAAAACCCATTTGTATAATTATTTTTCTATTCTGATAATTTTCTGTTAGGGCAAGATTAAGCACTGTGGCATCCATACCTGAAATGGTTACTGTCACTCCGTTACTGGAAAGTTCTGCTGTTTCTTTTACGTTACCTACTTGGATAAGTGAACCTGAGCCAAGATAAGTTTCACCTGAAATTGTTATATCTGAGTTTCCTGACCAAACTCTTACGTTGCCTGAGTCAAAGAAACCTTTTACAGCAAGAAACGGAAAAGCTATATCTTCACTTAGTGCGGTTACAATGTTTGTATCTATTCCTTGTCTAGTTGCCATTACAAAGACTCCATGCAAGAAAATGAAATACGGTAAATGCTGTTACGGTCTGCAGACCATGAAATTTCGTTTGACTGCAATCTAAACAAGCCTTTTGGATTTATAAATTTTACCAGTGTGTTATCGGCTAAATTTGCTCTTAACTTTGGTTCTATTCCTACTGCATATTCATTCGGAGAACCAGATGTTTCTGTAGCAACTTCTGTTACTAATACCAGTTGCACTGGTTGGTTTGTTGTCAATGTACCTGAAAGAATTCCCAAGTAATCTCCAACTGCTAATGACCCTTGTGCTGAATTACTGGTGGCTTGTAAAGAAAGCCCTTGTGCGCCTTTTATGTTCTGTTGAACCTTACACCCACTGGTACTACTTTCGGCTGTTAGAAGGGTGTCTACGACCACGACAGTGGCACTTGTTTTGGTAGTTATCTTATGTGTTCCGTTGTTGACTTCATTATTTGCCCCTGTTACTACAAAATAATCTCCAACCCTTGCATTGGTGAAAACCGAATCACTAGATGTAATTGTGCTTCCACTAAAAGTCAAAGTTGTACTGGTGTCATTTATTCTTGCGTTTGCTTTTAAATCAGAAGCATCATAAGTTCCAGTATTAGTAAGTGCATCAGGGTCGGCAAACTGAAAAACATTTGTTGTACCCTTCAGTCTTGAGAGAAATGATTGCCAGTTCACAGCAGTTGTTCTGTTCATAGGCGGTAAAGTTACTTGTGACTGCCAGAAAACATTGTCAAATTCCTGTGTTTTTTGTTGTCCTGTGAATGGACTGATTGTATTACCAATTGTTCTGACCAATGAAAACTCACTAGACAAAAAGTTAGGTGTGGTTGGCATACTGAGTTCTTTAGCCATTTCTACCTCTTACTCCCCTTGCAAATGAACCACCACGCAAAGTTGCATCTAATACAGCCGCCTTAGATACATCTGCAATCTGTGGAAGCATTTTAGTTACTTCTGCTCTTACTGTGGGTACAACACCCGTTGAAAAACTAATATTCTGATTGACAATAACACCACCCCCATTACCTAAAGCAGAACGGGTATCTGCCCCATTGACGATTGTGCCTGGTGCATGAGGAACAAATAGTTCTGGACCACGTTCTCCAACAAGCATAGCGTTTCCATGTGTTGCACGACCACCACTTGCGGCAAGATTACCAGTGCCCAAACCACCAGTCGTGTTCATAGCTATTGGTGCTGGATTTATCCCCCCTCCAAAACCTGCAAATATTCCTTGTATAAGAGGTTGAATAACAGCAAGATTCAAGAAGGTAGCAATAATCTCTGAAACAATAGCTTTGGTAAAGTTTTTGAAAGAATCTAGGGCGCTTTCTCCTGCAAGTAAATCGTCTGCAAAATCTCTGGAAAGAGTTTGTCCTGCTTCTTTGATTACAGTATCTAACTCTCCAAATGCTTCTGCTAATTCTGAAACTTCTTTTTTTTCACTGCCGGGTGGCGTGATTGAACCACCACCTGTTCCTTCATCAATGGTTGTTCCTTCTTTGAGTTGCTTTCTTTCTTTTTCTAATTCTATTAAATCATCTAGTATTTCTAAATTTTCACCTTTTAACCTACTGATTTCTTGCAAATCTTCTAAAATATTGAATTGTTCATTTTTTGAACTAAGACCAAAAAATTCTTTGGTATTTTTTAGACCTGTTTCAAATAAAACGTCAAATTCTCTAATGGCTATATTTGCACCGTTGATACGGAACCTAAGTTCTAAAAAGAACTTGTTAAGTCCACCTATAGCAGATGCTACAATATTAAAAGCCCCGCCAAGTAATCCACCTAAAGCAGTCGCTAAACCATTAGATTGCTTAACTACACTTTCCATAGTCTTTGCTAGTCTAGTCAGTGCTTTATTCAAACCTGCCTCACCAACCTTGTTCATAAAGATTGAAGATACATCACCCAAGTTAGAGATAGCACCAGACAAGGTATTCAACCTTTCTTCAAGTGCTGTTGGAAATCTTGTTTTTCCTAAATCAATTAGAAAAGCTCCTATAGCTTCTCCTGTTCTCTCAATTGTTTTAGTTTGACCTTCAAACGTTACTTCAATTTCGTCACCCATTAATTTTGCTTTGATACCAAACTGTTTCAACATTTCCATTTCACCAGTGGTTGCGTTGAAGGTTGCTTGTGCTAGTTGAGTAATGTCTTTACCCATACCTGCCGCTAAGTTACCAAATGCAGTGAGGTTTTCGTTGTTGGGTTCAATTCCTGCTTGGAAAAATCTTATGAATGATTCTGTAACGTTTGCTAATTGAAACGGGGTTGTCTTTGTAAAATCTTCAACTGTTTTGAAAGCAAGACGGGCATTTTCGGCACTACCAGTTACAGCACGTAAGGTAGCTTCTAAATCTTCAAACTGTCTTGATGTGTTGGTGATGCCACGTAGTGCGGCTCCTGCTCCAATTGCCGCAAACAATCTAGTGAAGCTACCCAAAGGCACCAATGCTCTTTTTGCTGATTTACCTGTATTGTCTAAACGTCTATTGGTTTCTTCCAAACCTTTACGCAAACCTTTGGTTTCGGCTCGTATTTCAACTATTAACTGGTCTACTGTAGTTGCCATTAGTCTGGGTAAAGCTCCATAAGTTCGTCTAATTCATCACGGGACATGGGTTCTTCTTTGCTACTGGAATTGAATTCCATGAACCCTTCCACAGCACAAGTGGTTTCGTGCCATGACATTTGCCAAAATTCGCTTGGTTGAACATTACCCATGCCTACCAACACCTGAAACATTCTCCGTATTGGTAATTCATTGGATACTATTCCTCGTTTTTTTTTGTGCCTTCCTCGTCTGAGTCTGTGGTTAATGATGCTGTAAGCATAGTAGCAACTGCTTTTGTGCTTTCAATAATTCCTGCTTCTTCTATAATTTTTTTGGTATCACTTTCTTGTACGTTGTTGCCACCACCTCGCAAACCTTTGGTAAGGACAAGAATAATGTCTGAAATGGAAATATCTGAATCTGCCATTTTTTGACAAAGTTTGATGATTCCTGTGTTTGTGGTTTGTTCTATTTCAACAATAGAATCCAACGTTAATCTGGTTTTGTAATCTTTACCCGCTAGACTTACGTTATGAATTCCCTTCTGTAGACTGCTCATTGGCTTTGACTCCCGTTCCGTCTGGAACATCTAAGGTTAATATTAATAGGTCATCTCTTTCATCTACTCTTTCATCAATAACTTTGTATGACTTATTTCCAATTGAGATAGTTTCTAAGTTTTTACCTATTTTGTTTGGTACAGATAGGACACCTTCATCAAGTGTTCCTTGAATGGTGTCCTTACCCTTTTTAATTTCTACCGTTTCAAACATTATGCGGAGGCGAATGAAACTGCACCACTAGACTCTAGTGTTACAGAATATGTTGCTTCTCCATTGTACTCACCTGCAAAATCTAAAGAAGTAATTTGAAAACTTCCTGTGTAAGTTCCCAAATCAGGAATTACAAAGTCAAACGCTATAAAGGCAGAAGCTCCAAATGAAGTTCTCAATTGTTGCTCTGACGTTGAATCAGTGAACACACCAGACCCAGTTATTGTCATGGATTGAATTCCACCTTGTGGCAAAAGAGTTCTGTTATTTGAAGAGTCTTTGTTTGTAATATCAACCATTTCGTCATTCAAAGTAATAGATGAGGAACGTAACCCACCAACGGTAACTTTACTTCCACTCACAGTTGCTTTGATGAGAACTGCTGAACCTTTCTGTGCTGCCATAATTTTTCTCCTATTATGAAGTTCCTAAAATTATTGCACGAAATCTCATGACTCCATGTCTGGTAATCCCGTCTGGGTCCCTTAGTATGTCTGAAAATTCAAACCTAAAATTTACTAAGTTAAATCCAGTCACACTTAGAGTACTATCATGCAACAAATCATGAATTCTGTCCATTAGATTTTTACATTCCTTTGAACCCGTATATTGGGACCAAACGTGAATGTTTATTGTGTACTGTCCCCCGTCATCTGTTTTTGTGCCGTAATCCAGTGCAGTATCTTCGCCAATCTGTATAAAAGGAAAGGAACTTCCCTCAATAACTTCATCAAAAACTCCTGCACCTTGTGTTGTTGTAAGGTTGGAATCTCCATTTAATGCCGAATAAATAGCACTTTGTAACGCAAACTGTCCAATACTCATTTATCTATAATCCCTTCTTTCACAAAGATTGTCTTTATTTTCCCTGCATTTCTATCCAATGAGGGTTGCATGAATGGTCTTGGTGCCATATTTCTTGTGCCAAATTCCAGATGTTTTGAATACTCTGCTGAACTGATAATCATACCAACCACAGTTTGTCCTTCTTTTTTTACCTGTGTAGAAATATTGCTTACTAAGTTACCTGTATCCGTTTTTGGAAACTCGCCGGGCGCAGAAGAAAAGGAACCGTCTCCTCTTGGATTTCCAGATGCGGAACCACGCTGTATCTGTTCTTGTGCATAACTTTTTACAACCAGTGCAGAACGTGTGGTTGCCCTGACAACATCTCTTTCAAAATCTTTAATACGCTCTTTGTTTTTTCTTTTCAATTCATTGAACCCCTTAAAATTAACTTTCATGTCGGTTCTCCCTCATTACATATCAAAAGTAAATATCTATCCCTTTCATCTATGTTTCTTATGTGTTTTATGTTGAATATTCTGCTTTGATACAACAATCTATAATTAGTGCCTATATCACTGCGAAAACGAATCGTCACTTGGTGTGTTACGGTTTCTTGTACTTGACCTTGTCTATACTTTTCTTGACCACTGACGGGCTTTATATTAGCCCAAATTTTTGCAAGGGTTGTAAACGTTTTAGCGGCTCCACCACCTGCATCTGTAGTGTTAGAAGGACTTTGTAGCGATACTTGATGTCGCAACATTCCAACACTCATTAGCCGATAGAAAGTAAAGTTGAAGAGGATAGTCCCTTCATCACGACATAGGGGGAATACAGTTTGTGTAATGAAGGGGGGTAAGCAACTGCATTGTACATATCTCCACGATGCTCGTAGAGATGCGCAATGTGTTGCAACATTCCAAGACGTATTGGTTCTGGAATTGAAAAGGGAGATGAATATCCAGACACATAAACAACCTTGATTGCGTTTGCTACCCTAAGACTTGTTGGAAAAGTTTCGCCGTTTCTGAGAACCACTCTGGCAGGTTCTCTTACGTTATCTAAATAATACTTACTAGTCGCAAATGTAGTTTCAGTATCAGAATCATTAAAGGTACTGATTGAAGTTACAGATATTACTGGTGGTCTAGCAATAGTAATGTAATTTTTGTAGTAAGTAAGAAATGGTCCTTTTCTAAATCCTTCAAACAGCGGGTCTTCCATTTCATCATAACCGTCAATAAATTGATGAATGGTTTGTTGCATTAAAGACCTGCCCAAGTGTTCTTCGGCAAATCTTCTAGCTGTTTCAATCATAGCTTGAAGTATTCTTTCGTCAGTATTGTCTTCAACCCTTAGATAATCCTTAACCTCTTGTAAAGACAAAGGTTCTTGTGTTGGTTCAGTTGCTATGGTTATTCCTGCCATTACATCACCTGTGAAATTACTTGTGTTCCAATGATAAGGACATAGATGCCAATTATCATGCCTTCTACTCTAGCAAATCTTTTGCTTCCTGACTCTAATCGTTTATCTATGTTTTCGTAACGTAAGGCACAAATCTCCTCATGCACCTCAAGAGCAATTGCTGTTTCGTCGTTTTTGCCTAAATCAGTTAGCTTTCTTTTTCGGCTTGTCACTCTCTACTTCCTCAGTTTTTTCTTCTTCTGAAGATAAGAGAGGTTTGATTGCCTCTACATAGTGCTTTTGCAGTATATCGTTCTGTTCTAACTTGAACTCCGCATTGGTTCTTACGCTCTGCGAGTCCTTGCCTACTATCTCTAATTTTGCGTATATTACTTTGGCCTCTTCGGTCATATCCGATACCTTGTAGGTAACTTCCTTGCCTGCCTCGTCTTTTAATATCAGCGTTCTTTCATCTATATTTGCTTCTGCCATATTTATCTCCTTTATCTAAAGTTAGTATCTGAATCATATCAAGGTGTGCTTTGCGAATCAATCATAGTCTGATAAGCAGTTTTTACTTCATCAGTCCAAGTAGCGTTAGCTATTGCTTGAACCCTTGCATCTTCACTAGATATGTCAGTATCTGACCATGTATTATTAGAAATGTCTTTTATACATGGTTGTAAAATATGCCTATGAAAAGAACGATTAAGTTCATTGCCATCTTCTACTATTTTGGTAGCAGTTCTGACTTGCACTTGACCCATTTCAAGTACCTCAATCTTATCTACTACTGTTTCTTTTGTTATTGCCATATTATTCCTTCTTTAAAAAATTAATCTATACGAAAAGTTAAAGTTGCTGCATACACTCCAGTGCTATAGTGAGTATAGTTAGAGTAAGCTGAACCACTAGTTATGTTATATGAATAAAAATTAGCTGTAGTTGAATATTCATGCAAACTTGTTACTGCTTGGATTGCTGATGAATTTGTACCGCCTGTTATGTAATTCCATCGTGTTCCTGCAAAACCACTACCACTTCCTTTAGGATTAAAAGGCATCGTAATATAAATATTACTACCGCCTGTTGGTGCTGTACTAACAACCATTGAAAACATAAGAGTCACTAGGCTACCTACTTTTACATAGTAACCAGTTTGGGCTGAATAAGCTATTCCTGTAGCACCCGTAAAAGCTGGTGTCCAAGTACCCTCTTCATAATCATCAAGTAATTCTGAAGTCATGCCTGAAAGATTAGCATTAGCACTAAAGTCTATACCTTTTCCAGAAGTGCCAATTACTAAATTGCCTGAATTTAATGTTACGTTTTCACTACCATCTATAGTTATCGCAGTAGCATCAGAACTGTCTGAGATACCTGTGCTTAATAAACCTCTTGATACTTTTGTGATTGCCATTAGTCTGCCTCTTCTATAGTTAGTGTTCCTGCTTCTACTTGTCGCATAATCTCATCATAATGTCTGTTACCTTCTGCTAGAGGTACAAATAATTCTTGTCCGTCTATAGTAGCTTTTATGCTAGAGTTTTCATCGGTAATTCCGTCTGTTAAGTATTTTGCTGAAGTAATATTTATTTCATTCATAATTATAACTCCGCATCGGCTATCACAAAGCCTTCAAAAAGCTCTAAATGTACATTGTATACATACGCCCTTATGGGACAACTTGCATTTTTAAAAGTAGCTGTCGTTACTGTTGCTCCTGTTCCTGTACTTGCATTAGCAAGAAAATAAGTCATAGTTCCGCTTAAAGACGTAGTAGGTTGTGCTCTTTTTGGTTGAATTAAAGCCCAATCTCCATAAGAATGATTTCCTAAATGTGCAGCAGTAGCACCATAAAAAAATAATTCGTAATACCTATGACACAAAGCTAACTCTTC
>MDTG01160465.1_pt1 | contig 10378 bp, 8 predicted proteins | sample 811421 | NCBI WGS metagenome assembly MDTG01 (sample SAMN05326645, study PRJNA326480) | marine metagenome | isolation source: seawater | place: Pacific Ocean: South East | collected 2011
TCTTTAATTATTTTTGAAGTTTTATCAAAATCAAGCTCTAAAGATAATCTCAATAAATCCATCCAGTTTTTATTATTTTTTGACCTAATACCTTCTATTTGATCAATTATTTTTAATCCTTTTTTAATTTTTTTTAAATTTTTTTCCTGTTTCATTTTAAGTTATAAATTTTTTATCAAATTCAAACTTAATATTATATTTATTAAAGAAACTTTCAAACTTTGAGAGTAAAAATTTTCCCTCATACCAATTTCTTTTTGTTAAACCGTATAAATAAACATCTATCTCTTTGTTATTTTTGACAATTTTTTCTTTTTTGATACCCTCTTTTTTAAATAAAAATTTTTCATGTAATTTTTGAGTTGAAATATTATTTTCTAAAACTTCACAATTGAGTTTTTCAAAATTTAATTTGTTAAAAAAGAATTCAATAAAATGATATTCTATAATACCTCCAATATTATTTATTTTGGGACTTGTATAGAATGCCCAGTCTGCTTTTTTATGAAATTTGTTAATTGAATTTAAAGATAATAATCCAATTATTTCACTTAAATTATTGAATATAATAAAAACTAGATTTTTTTTATCGTCTTTTAGTTTTGTAATATAATTTAAATGTTCTTTTTTACTTATATAATGATCAGTAAACATAAATTTTTTTATATTTTCTAAATTTCTTATTTCTCTAATTTCTTTGATTTGTTTTTCTGAACAAAATGTAATATCCTTAAAAATTATATCTAAATTTTTCATTTTTTTAAAATTAATAAAATAATTAATTTAATCGTTAATTGATTCACTAACAACTTTTTTAATTTATATAAAAATTAAATAAGATTAATTTAAAACGGATAAATAAAAAAAATTATTAAACTAACTATATTTGATCAATAATACAATTAAGATAGGCTTTTATTACTTTTTTTTATATTATTATAAACTTAATTTAAATTGATAATATTGAAATTATTTTATCAAATAAACATTTATGAATGATATTATTTTAAATGGTAGAAAAATTGGCCCAAATCATCCGCCATATATAGTTGCAGAATTATCTGCCAATCATAATGGATCTCTTGAGAGAGCCTTGAAAACTATAGATGAGGCTAAGCTATGTGGTGCAGATGCGATCAAGATTCAAACATATACCGCTGACACAATGACTATTGATAGTAATCTTCCTGATTTTATGATTAAGGGGGGAATTTGGGATGGTTATAAACTCTATGACCTTTATAAGTGGGCAGAAACACCTTATGAATGGCATGAAAAAATTTTTTCGCACGCAAAAAAAATTGGTATTACTATTTTTTCCTCACCTTTTGATGAAACAGCAGTCGATTTGTTGGAAAATTTAAATGTTCCAGCTTATAAAATTGCTTCTTTTGAAATAGTTGATTTGCCATTAATTTCTTATATTGCATGTAAGGGAAAGCCAATGATTATGTCCACTGGTATGGCTTCTGAAGAAGAAATTGAAGAGGCGGTATTAACGGCACAAGACTCAGGATGTAATCAAATTTTATTATTACATTGCATAAGCAGTTATCCTGCTCCTGTAGATCAAGCCAATTTAACACAAATTTCAAATTTAGCTAAACGCTTCAATGTTGTTACTGGCTTGTCTGATCATAGTTTAGGAACGACAATCTCAATTGCTGCAGTCGCCCAAGGTGCTTGTTTGATTGAAAAACATTTTACTTTAAATCGTTCAGACAAAGGTCCAGACAGCGAATTTTCTATAGAGCCTAATGAATTTACTAAGCTTTGCAAAGAAACTAAAGATTCTTGGCTTTCTATTGGTCAAAGTGGCTTTAGTAGACAAAAATCAGAAAAGATTAACAAAAACTATAGAAGGTCGTTATATTTCGTCAAAGATCTTCCAAAAGGTCATATTATAAATGAAAATGACATAAAAAGAATTAGACCGGGCATGGGATTGCATCCAAAATATTATAAAAAGATACTAGGTAGAGAGTTATTAAAAAAAGCAATCAAGGGACAAGCTGTAAGTTTGCATGATTTTAAAGAATAAATTTAATTTAACTTATTTTTGGTTGTAAACATTTAAAGTATTATTGTTTAATAATTCAAGAGGGGTGCATTAATAAAATTTATGATAATAAACTTAACTAATGGTTTATATTCAATTACTTAGATATTATATTGACTCACAAAATTATTATGAAAAATAATCGTATAAACTTAATTGGCTTGAACCTTTATAGCATTTTTTTAGCTTTAAAAATTAGACAAATTAAAAAGGATATTCCTATAACAATAATTGATGGCTCAAAAAACTTCCTTAATGCATACAATAAAATTAAAATTAATAAATACTCTGTAAACCCAGGTTTTCATTCATTTGAAGATATAAGATCAAAAAATATTATTAATTTTTTGGGCCATTTTGTTAAATTTAATAAAATTATTAAAACTAGAGGTATTCTTATAGGTGACAAATTAATGTCATGGTTAGATGGACATGATGAATGGCCTGAGGAGATTTTAGAAAAGTACAAAATTAAAAAAGAAAAAATTACAATAGATCAAAATAAAGATATTTCATTATTAAATAAAAATTATTTGAGATATCTAATTGATAATTGTGATGGGGATAAAGTAAAAATACAATCTGTCATTAATTCAGCTTACCCTTGGTTTTTTCCAAAGAATTATAATGTATCTTCTGAAGATGAAGGGGCACTATTTAATAAAAAAATTAGAGAAGGAAAAGTTAAACACGCTTTTGTCTTTCCAGAGGGAGGCTTATTTTATAATATATCTAAACAACTAAAAAAAAATTTAAAGAAAAATAATATTAAAATAAAATTAAACTTTCCAATAAGATTTCAAAAAAGTAAAAAACTGATCACTTTAAAAAATCAAAAGAAAAAAATTTCTCTTGAAGATAAAAATATAGTTTGTGTACCAGTAATACCTTTAATTAAATCAATTGATGATATTAATGATAGCAGTTTGCTTAATTCTAATTTAAAGCCTATTAAATATTATACAGGTCTAATTGAAATCAAAAATTCTATCCAAAATAATTTAGATAAATTTTGTGAAATAATTGTATCTTCAGAATTTGCCTTTGGGTTAAAGCGAATATCTAACTATTCGGAAGCATCTAAAATTAAAAACAAATTAATTTATCAAATAGAATTTATTGAGCATATAAATAATAGAGATATTAATATTCAAATTAATGATATCATCAAATTATTGTCAAAATTTATTGTTTTCAAAAATCATAATAAATCTAATAACATAAGTTTAATAGGATATTCGTTTGTTAGAAATATTTTTAGACCTAAAGAAAGTGAAATAAAAAGACTTTCATTGAAAACAATTAAATATTTTGAAAATCAAGAAAATTTTATATTCCCAAGGCAAATCACATGGCCAATAAATTCAAATAAACATTTCCTATTTGCTGAAGAAGATTTTAAAATTAAAGTAAGAAGATTTATAAATGATTAAAAATTATCAATTTTTCCTTAAAGATTTTTCTAATGTTGTAATTTTTGGGGCACCAAATAAAGAAATTATTTCGATTAATAAAGAATACAATCTCTCTACTACGGTAATTACTTCTAAGGATCAGTCCAAGTCCATGGATAGAAAGATTATAAATTATAAAATTTTTAATAAAATTGATCAAAGATGTATAAAATTTTTAAAGGAAAACTCTAATTTTAAAAAAACTCTATTTATTGGGATTTCGCCTAGAAATATCTTCAAAAAAGAAACACTTAAATTATTTTCTAATAATTTTATAAATATTCATAATACTAGGCTTCCATTAGACGCTGGTGGTGGTGGTTTTTCATGGTCAATTATGCGGCAGGATAGAATACATAATTTTTGTATCCACATAATGACAGAAGAAATAGATGGTGGACCTATAATAGAATATGAAACTTCAATCTATCCTAAAAAATGTCAACTTCCATTTGATTTCAATAATTATAACAATCAAGTATTTCTTAAATGTTACAAGAAGTTTATTAAAAATCTTATACAGGGTTCTAAGTTTGATTTGAAACCCCAACCTCATTATTTATCAAGATACAACCCTAGACTTGATACTGAAACAAGTGGTTTTATAGATTGGAATATGAATTCTTACGATTTAATTAATTTTATCGATGCTTTTGATGATCCTTATAAAGGAGCCTCCACATATTTAAATAATGGAAATTTTGGCAAGCTTTATATAAAGAAAGCTCAGCTTCATGGGGGTGACACTTCAAATCATCCTAGTATGGCAGGCATAGTTTCAAGACATGACAAAAATTGGATTGTTGTTTGTACAAAATCAAAGCATATGTTGATTATAGAAGAAATAAACAATTCTAAAGGTAGAAATATAATTCACCTTATTAAAGCAGGAGATAGATTTCATACGCCGTCAAGTAAAATTGAGAGTGGGAGATCAAAAAGGATAATATACAATTCTAGAGGTAAACAAAAATAAAAACTCTAAAAAAATCTTTTAATATATTGTATTTTGATTTTTTATGATTTTAATCCTCAATGCAATAATAGATTTTTAAAATCAATAAATGATAACAAATAAAACAATACTTTTAGTTTGTAAAGAAACTTCTTCATTCCCAATGTATTTCTTAGGAAAAGAGTTAGAAAAAAATAATAGTGTACATTACTTCTTCATACACAATCATGAAGTTCTTAATAAGGATTATTTTAATATTGATACATTTTTTTATTTTAAAAAAAAAATAAACAATAAGAATATTCACGATGTAAATGACCTCAATATTAAATTTCTAAAAAATAGAAAGAGTATAAAAATTGATTTAAATAGATTAGAAGAAATCGAAAAAAAATATACTCATTTCACAAATCTTAATAAACAGCTTTTATCTTCGCAATATACTTCGACCAATTACCATGACAGGTTTTACTATCCGTACTCTAGCTACGAGGAAAGCATATATTGGCTTATATTAAATTATGATAAATCTGAACATTTGATAGAAAAAATACATCCTGACTATATATTTGATTTAGATACTGGTGAAATCCAAAGAACAATTATAAATGAAATTGCTCACTATAAAAATATACCTTCCATCAATCAAGATCACTCTCGATATAAAGACTTTATTCTTCCTTACTTCAGTTTAGGCAGAAAATTAGACGACTATTTTATTAATGCCTATAATCGCAATAAGAATTCAAATGAAACAGAGTTAGAAAATTATATTATTGAAATTAAAGATTATAGAGTTCAAAAAACTATAATGCCTGAAATCTACAAGGGAGATATTACCTCTACATATAATTATAGTTTTTCAGAAGCCTTAAAGTTTATTTTATTAAAGACCTATGGTTTCTTTAGGAACCAAGTTTATTCGTTAATTAATGACAAAATAAAAATACCTATAAATACACCCCTTTTTTCGAATCCATATAAAAGAATTATTTATTCAATTTTAAAGGCTATAAAAACATTTTATTTATATTCAAAATTTAATAAATATTTTGAAATACCAAAAGATGAAAAATATATTTATCTACCACTTCATCAAATACCTGAGTCTTCAACCTACATAAGTGCCCCCATGTATATAAATGAACTTAGCCTCGTAGAAGCAATTTCAAAATCATTACCAATTAGTTGGAAGCTATATGTTAAAGAGCATCAATCTATGATTGGAAAACGTCAACTACAATTTTATAAAAAAATTAAAACCTTGCATAATGTGAAAATTGTTAAATCTAATTTTTATAAAGACCCTAAACCATGGATTGAAAAAAGTTTAGGTATAGTTACTATCACAGGTACAACCGCTTTTGAGGCTTCAATGCTAAATAAGCCTGCTATTGTTTTTGGTAATGCATTTTACAATGTTATTACTGGCATTAAAATTGCTAATAGTTTTAATGATTTAGAAAAATTATTTAAAATAATTGAAACCAATGACTGGCCTCAAGATAATTCAATTGATTGTGCTGCATACCTAAAAACAGTAAAAGAAGTCGGTGTACCCTTAAACATAAAATCACTTACTAATCTTTCTAAAAAAAAGATAATTTCACAATCATTAGACCATGAAGAAGAAAATGAATTAAAAAAAATGATAAAAAAACTTATCTCTTTTTATGAGAGTGCAGCGGATATCTATAAGCAGCAACAAAGAAAAATTAAATTATAAAAATAATGTGTGGATTAATAGGAACTCTCGGTTTTATAGACAATACTAAATTAAATATCAACACTCTGCTTCATCGAGGTCCAGACGGTATAGGAAAATGGAATTCTTCAGAAGGTGAATTTCCTGTAGAAATGGGGCATTCACGATTAAGTATACTTGATCTTTCTGAGGCAGGCAGTCAACCATTTTTATCAAAAGATAACCGTTATGTTTTTGTTTTTAATGGTGAGATTTATAATTTTATTGAATTACGATCTGAATTAGAAACTTTGGGCCAAGTTTTTCATACAGACACTGATACTGAAGTTTTTATGAATGGTTTAATACTTGAAGGGCCCTCTTTTCAGTTACGTTGTAACGGAATGTGGTCATTTTGTCTTTGGGATAGAAAGACAAAAACAGCCTTGTTTGGTCGAGATCGTTTTGGAAAGAAGCCTCTATTTTATCATTTACTTGGAAATAATAGGTTAGTTTTCGCATCTGAAATGAAGGGTATTTATCCTTTTTTAAGTTCAATTGAACCAAATGAAAAAATCAATATCTATCTTCAAAAACTTTTTGATTATGAGAGTTCAGAAAATTGTGTGATCAAGGGGATAAAGAGACTTCCACCAGGTTATTATGCCACTTATAAAGATGGGAAATTTGAGTCTAATCGTTGGTGGAATACACTAGATCATTTAGAGGATGTTTCAGATAATTATGAGGAGCAGGTTGAAAAATGGCGAGAAATTTTTTTAGACGCTGTTAAAATTCGAATGCGGTCCGATGTAAGTATTGGAACTGCATTAAGTGGGGGGCTAGACTCTAGTGCAATTTTTTCTTCAATGAATTATCTAGCAAATAAAAACAATAAATTTATTAGACAGGCACATGATTGGCAAAATGGTTTTTGCTCACACTACCCTGGAAGTAGCTTGGATGAAAGTAGGTGGGCTAGAATCGTAACTAATTCAGTAGGTGTTGATCTTAAAGAGGTAATTATTGACCCTCAAAATTCCAATTGGTCAATTAATGATGCTTTTTATCAAGTGGAGGACCCATATCTTACATTACCATTGCCCATGTTAGAAACTTATCGGGCTATCTCCAAATCAGGAATAAAAGTAACAATAGATGGGCATGGAGCTGACGAACTATTTAGTGGATATGGACATTTAAAAACTGCCCTACATTCTTCAAATATAAAACAAACGGCAGAGGTAATTTCAATAATTAATAGTCTGCAAAGTGGAGAAAACATACCTATTACAGACAATATGAATATTAACTTTATCAAACAAAAATTAATTATTTTCTTAAAACCATATTTTACAAAATCAAAATCTATTATTAAATATTTACTTGGAAAGCAAGAGTTGGAGTTTCTTAGATATAAACTTGAATATAATGATCAATCTCATCCTCAGTTTCAAAAATTAGATCCTTTATCTAAAGATCTTTATGAAATTTTCCACATAACTACTTTACCAACCTTGCTTCGCAACTATGACCGTTACTCAATGGCAAGCGGAGTTGAGATTAGAATGCCATTTATGGATCATCGTCTTGTAAATTATACCTTTTCACTCCCTTGGACTAGTAAGGTTGGAGGAACATTTACGAAAAGAATAGTCAGAGATGCTCTAAAAGGAATTTTACCAGAGGAGATTAGAACAAGGCGCGATAAGATTGGATGGAACGCACCTCTTCATGAATGGTTCAAAGGCCCATTTAAAGAAGAGATAGAGAAACTTATAAAAAATGAAGATTTACCAAAGAAAGTAAAAAATGCATGGAGAATATTTCAAACAAAAAAAAATCCAATTTATTCAGACGGTCAAAAACTTTGGACGGTATTGATGCCTGAGCTCTGGAAAAGATCATTGAGTTTTCAAATATAATTTAACTTAATGTATTAAAAAATAAGATTGACGATAAAGTAATTAAACTAATATTTCAAAATGAATAGTGATAAAAACAACTTAAATATTTCCTTAAAAACTGCAGTTTTATTTTTAGTTTTTAATCGACCTGATACCACAACTGAATCTTTTGAGAAAATACGTCAGGCTAAACCTCCCAGGCTTTATGTAGCAGGTGATGGTCCACGTAAAAACCATGTAGCTGAAAAAGAAAAAGTTAAAAAAGTACGTGAAATTGCAACAAGAGTCGATTGGCCCTGCGAAATCAAAACATTATTTAGAAAAGATAATTTAGGATGTAAAATGGGAGTTAGCTCAGCAATAACTTGGTTTTTTGAGCATGAAGAGCAAGGTATTATTATTGAGGACGACTGTGTACCCAACCAAGATTTTTTTACGTTTTGTGAAATTTTGTTAGATCGATACTCTAAAGATAAAAGAGTTTCAGTTATTACTGGTAATAATTTTCAAAATGGTAAGTGGAGAGGGGATGAAACTTATTATTTCTCAAGGTATCCTCATTGTTGGGGATGGGCAACTTGGAGGAGATCTTGGAAAGATTATGATGGTGGTATTAAGTTTTGGCCTAATTGGAGAAATTCACAAGCTTGGTCAAATTATATTCCAGATAGAGTTGAAAGAGCTTATTGGGAAAAATTTTTTGATCTAGTTTACTCCGAGCAAATGGACAGCTGGGCATTTCCTTGGACAGCTAGTATCTGGTATAAAGGAGGGCTTACAGCAATTCCCAATGTAAATTTGTCAAGTAATATAGGGTTTGGAGAAGATTCAACACATACGGCTAACAAAAAAAGTAAATTATCAAAAATTCCAACTAAAACACTTAGTAAGATTACGCATCCAAAAAAAGTTGAAAAAAATATTGATGCAGAGATTCATACTTTTAACACAGTCTTTGGAGGTAAAAGTCTTCGATTCCCATATAATTGGATCAAATTTTTTTATAGTGTATTGATTTATATATTTCGTAATATTAAAAAGATACTTAAATAAATATTAAAGTAAGAAAAGAATAAATTTTAATAAAAATTATATTATGATTAAATTAGCAGATTTCATCGATATAGAGGACCTTAAATCCATCGAACATAAAGAACAGCTATGGTTACAAAGTGCCTTTGAAAGGTTTAATGGATTTCCAACTCTTGAAAATTTATGGAAAATTATGGACGAAATATGGCACAAATATAATTGTGATCCAAAAAATTTAGACTCCAGAGTTGATAATTTTTATTCACACCCAATTTGGCTTCTATCTGGACTCTTTATTGATCAACATCAAATAAGTCTTGTTAATAGACAAATATTCGCACAATGGGTATCTGCGAAAAAACCAAAAAGGGTTGCAGATTTTGGAGGAGGATTTGGTAGCTTAGCAAGGATGATTGCCGAGTCAAATCCAGAAACTTTTGTTGAGGTCATTGAGCCACATCCACATAAGTTAGCAATTAAAAAATCAAAAGAATTTAATAATTTAAGTTATAAAGATAATTTAGAAGGTAAATATGATATATTAATTGCTACCGATGTCTTTGAACATGTATCAGACCCATTGGGTTTAGTTGCAGAAACTTCGATGTTTTTAAATAACGAAGGTTTTTATCTTATAGCCAATCATTTTCAACCAATCATTAAATGTCATTTACCTCAATCTTATCATTTATATCATACATTTGATTATGCTTTAGAGGAGATGAATTTTAAAATAATTGAAAAAATTTCTTATGGAACAGTATATAAACTTATTCAAAAGCTGAGTTTAGATAGAGCCAGAAAAATTGAAAAAAAATCAAAAAGACTTTGGTTCTTTACAAAATATCTACATAGACGCATTGAAGCTATGATTGTAAAATTTATATTTTAACGAGTGTTCTATTCAGGTTGTTTATAATTATATGAAAATTATACATCTAAATTATTCTGATATAAGTGGTGGTGCTGCTCGTGCAACTTATCGTATTCATCATTCTTTAATTAAAAAAGGTATTAATTCGGAAATGTGGGTTAATAAAAAAATCTCTGAAGATTGGACTGTTAAACAACCAAGTAGTAAAATAACTAGGATTTTAAATGAAGTGCGTCCGCGTTTAATTAGATACATAGTAGGAAAAATATTTAAGACTAAAGATAAGGTTATTCACTCTTCATCTTTATCATCCAAATGGCTCAACCATATCAATAATAGTGATACGGATATTGTTCATTTACATTGGATACAAAACGAAACACTTTCAATTAAAGATATTTCAAGAATTAAAA
>MDTG01166152.1_pt1 | contig 10378 bp, 9 predicted proteins | sample 811421 | NCBI WGS metagenome assembly MDTG01 (sample SAMN05326645, study PRJNA326480) | marine metagenome | isolation source: seawater | place: Pacific Ocean: South East | collected 2011
ACAGTATTGATGAATGCAATCAACGGTACATTCAATGTACAATTAGATGTTGAATTTACAGATGTTGAAACACTAACTGAAGCTATTGACAATGCAGTACTAAGCCATTACTTTACAAAAATATGGCAACCTCAAATTAAGAAATACAAGTACAGTGGACTTGACATTATTGATGAAGTAAACGCACTCAATCCAGATCTAGTACTGGACATTGGTTGCGGTTACAACGAGTTTCGAGGTAAAATAAAAAACCTTGTTGGAGTGGATGCCTACAATGATCGTGCAGATCATCAGCAGGATACACTCAGCTACCGGCCTACTGAACAGGCAGATGTAGCAATTTGCTTTGGCAGTATCAATTTTGGTGATACAGAAAAAATCATGTTAGAACTACAACATGTGGTTGGCTGTATCAAGCAAGGTGGGCGAATCTATTTTCGAGTGAATCCAGGATTGCCCCATCCAGCACCAGAAAGCAAATGGATTCAGTTTTACAACTGGAGCCCAGAGTTTGCGCTACGTGCCGCCGATGCATTGAATGTCACATGCAGTGACATGCACAAAGACGGTGATAGGCTGTACTTTGTCTATCATAAATAAAACTATCAGTGTTACACAGACTTGTGTAAGTGTTCGAGCGAACACACTAACGTTGAAAAACCTTTCTGAAAAAATCTCAACAAAAAGGAAATGATCTTATGAAAAAGATTCTAGCAACTGTCGCTCTGACGGCAATTATGGCTACTTCAGCAGTAGCAGAAACACTGACACTTCAGTTTCCAAACGGTCCTGGCAAGGGCGGTACTGCATTCTGGGGTGACCAAGTAATGAAAGAGCTAAATGCCAAGCTCGAAAAATATGGGCATAACATTGTACCACGTTACCTACCAGGTCAACGAGGTAAAAAATCACTCAAAGATTGGGCTGGTTCATATACTGATCGTCCAAACACACTTATGATTGCACACGGCGGTAACGGCGAAGGCTTTCTTATTGAAGACGTAGGTGGCTTTGATTATCGTAACTACGATCCAGTGGTTGTGATGAATACTAATATCTGGGTTTCAATCAACGCAGGTGTTGACTACAAAGATCCTGAACAGGTTGTAAAATTTCCAGCAACTGGTGGTACAGGCTTTGCGGCTGATATCGTAGCAGTAGGACTTTTGATGTGTGGCCCAGAAGCAAATGCTTCAGTTGAAACATTCTTAGAATGCACAGACGAGCGTCTACGTTTTATCCCAGGATTCAACTCAGGCGGTGAAAAGCGTCAAGCATTTCGAATTGGTCAGCTAGACGCAACACGTGATACTCCACAAACATCATTGATGGGTTATGCTAAAGAGTATGAGTCAGGTAAATCACGTGTATGGTTTGCACACGGTATTGTAGACGGCAAAGGATCAGTTTATGGTGATCCAAACGCACCTGCAGGCGCACAATCATTCAACGAAGTTTACGTTGCAGATTGGGGCGTTGAGCCAAGCGGACCAGTATACGAAGCTTATCGAGCTTTCCAAGGCTACCGTGATGGTTTCCAAAAAACAATTTGGATTGCACCAAACTCGCATCTCAAAGATGATGTAAATGCGGCTGTTGCAGAAATGCTAGCAGATCCAGAAGCTATGGCACGACTAGATGACAAACTAGGTGCGTTTCCATGGTTGGCTGGCGCAGAAGCAAACTCACACAGTGATTACTTGTACTCATTGATTGAGCGAGATAGATTGGAAACATTGGTCGTACTTGCTAACGACTTGTTCAAATATCAAGATGCTTACGTAAAAGAAGACCTCCTGAAGTAATCGACGATGGAGTGGATTTTACAATATCCAATAGCCGTGCAGTGGGCAATCATGCTCACTGCCGGTATTCTTTATGGGGGCCTAATTGGGTTGATTCCTAGTGCAGGTCCTGGTAAAGCAATCATCATGCTTTTTGTAATTGTACAGAGTTTTGATTTCTCCGGAGGCAACTATCTGTTTGTGTTGTTCTCAATCGCAACAATGGTATCATGTACTATTGGTGACAGCTTTGCAAGTGTGCTATTAGGCATACCTGGAGCGTCAGGTGCGGCGAGTACAATGGTAGATGGGTTTCCGTTGGCCAAACAGGGCAAGGCAAGTTACGCCCTCAGCAGTGCAATCACAGTCAGCACAATCAATGGTTTATTTTTTGGTGCAATAGGTTTTGCAATTATTCCATTCTATGGAGCAATACAACAATATGTTGGCGTGCCAGAAATTGCTGGACTTATACTAGTAGCCTTTTGTCTAATAAGTGTTGTTACCACAAAGAACACGTTTAGAAGTTTGTGTGCTATTGGCGTAGGTTTGTTCTTTGGTAGCATTGGTTATGGCATGATGGGTGAAGTTAGAAACACAGGCGGCTGGGCATACCTAGAAGATGGTGTACCGGTTGTTATTGTGGCGGCTGGTTTGTTTGCACTTCCTGAACTATGGGAAGCACTTACAACCAAATATGAAGTTGCACGTATTTCACGCAAAGAACACAATCAACAAACCTGGGACGGCATACTTGCTGTCTGGAAACACAAGTACCTAGCGTTCATGGGTGGTTGTATTGGTTTTGTTGTTGGTATATTACCAGGCACTGGTGGCGGTATTGGTGACTGGACAAGTTATAGTGCAACTGTAGCACTAAACAAAAAAGAAAAAGTAAAGTTTGGTACTGGTAACATCAAAGGTGTTATTGGTCCTGAAGGTGCCAACAATGCTGGCAAAATGGGTGGCTTGTTGCCAACTATTATGTTTGGTATTCCAGGTGGTAAAGTGTTTGCACTGTTGATGGCTTTGTGGCTGTATGTAGGCTTTGAAGTTGGTTCACCATACATCATGTACGACACACAGTTTATAAACAGTTTGCTGGGTGGTTACATGCTGGGAACATTTTTTGCTGGTGTGTTTATGTTGGTGTTTGCAAGATGGTGCTGTAAGATTGTTTATATCAATCCATTGTATTGGATCCCACCAATGCTGGGTTTGACCATATGGGCAGTTCTTGCAAGTAGATTCTATTCAAGTGTATGGGAAGATCTAACCATGCTGTTGGTGTTTGGACTTATAGGCATGTTCTGTAAGTATCTCAAGTTTAGTAGACCTGCACTGCTTATGAGTTATATCTTGTTTCCACGCATTGAAGGATCATACCTTCAATTGTCAAACGTGTTCTTCTACGATGATATTGTCGCAGTAAAAGCGGCTTGGTTAGGAGACTTTAGTTTGATAAGCACAAACTACGTTATAAACAATCCAACGTTTGTACAACATCCAGTGTTGCCAATCGCGATTGTAATTGGCGTGTCACTATTACTATATGGCTTTTTCAACAAAAGCAGAACAATGGATTATGCATAATGAATATATGGTTCGCAGGAGTTCCTGGCAGTAGATGGAGTGGTATTCACAAACTGCTCGTAAACTGTAGCAATGATATTGATCGCAGTGACGAAACTGCGGATCGTAAATTTTTCCATAAAAATGCAGACCCTCACAACCCACTCAACGGACACTCTGGTGCATACTGGGGACCAGGAATGGGTTGTGGGGAACATTGGCAAGAACTTGACAGGTTAGGAAAAGCACAAGTACAACGTGACATTGACAGTGTATACACAGGCACTGGCAACAGAATAATCAAAAACCATTACCTCAACCGACACTACAATTTAGATTGGGTGTGGGAAAACTGCAAAGGCGACTATATATTCTTGGTGTACAGAGAATCGCAAAAGTGCTTTGCATGGTGGGCAGAAGTAATGGACTTCACAGAAGATCACTGGCCAGACTACAGACCCGGCTACAAAAACTACGACCACATGCACAACTGCATTAGATATGAAAATGCATACATGGTAGACTTTGCCATGCGACATGACATGGTGTGGATGCCTGCAGACAAAGAAGCCAGTTACAGTTTGTTTCCTGGATTTGACAGTGATAAGTATAATAGTAAACCTAAACAAAAGTCTGACAAATGGTCAGATGTTTATATAACATATACACGGATCACATAACATGGAAATAACATTAGAACACAAGCCTTTCCCAGACTGGCATTTTGACAAATGGCGCAAAGATGAACCTGGTGAGTACATGCGAGTACTTGGTAGGTTTGTTGGTGATTGGCAAGACGAAATTGACTTGGCTAGAGAACTAGGAGTTGGGCCTGCTCCGTACAACGAACAAAACTACGGACATGCGGCCAACAAAGCAAGCACTGTAGACGGAGTGTATCACGCAGAAGAAGATGCACGTATGAAAGCAGAAGGCGGCAATCCAGCCGCACCTATGTTTCACAAAAGGCACTTCAGCAAAGATGATAGAGAACAATTTCCAAAACTGGTAAAGATGGCAGAATACTTTGGCTTGGGTGATGTGAGAACTTGGAAGTTCAATGATCAGCTTGTAAGTGATCAACTACCAAATCACATTGACAACCTACCAGGTGAGCCAGCAAAAGAACGTGTTGTGGACAATCCAGACTTCAAACACAACATACACAAAGCAAGATTCTTTGTGTTTTTGGAAGATTGGGAACCAGGACAACTGTTCATGTTTGGCACCTACTATCACACACATTGGCGTGCTGGAGAGTTCCTAGTATGGGAATGGAGTACACTACCACATGCAACTTGGAATGGTAGTTGGAAACGCAGACCTGCACTACAACTCACAGGCGACATGACAGAACAGTCATTGAAAGTAATCAAAACAGGAAGTCCCGACAAAGAAATCTATGTCTAAAGTAAACTGGCGTGATCAGCTACGTGTCGTTGATATCTATATTACAAATCAATGTCAAGCCGGTTGCCCTAGTTGCAGTAGATTTGACATGCCACTCTGGCCCTTCTTACTAGATCACACAAAAAATTATGAAGACTATCCTTACAAGGTAGCAGAACTATTGGGTATGGATCACATGCCCAAAGAAAAAGTCATACGGCTACTCAAAAACAATATTCCACGTGGATTGGACTACTGCATAAAGTTTTGCGGTGAGTTTGGCGATCCACTTATGCACCCACACATTGGAGATCTTGTAAAGTTTGTTTGCAAAAGACAAAACAACAGAGTGTTGTTGCACACCAATGGTGGACTACGCAACAAACAATGGTGGATAGACATAGCACAAATCATTGAAAGAGGCGATGTAGTATTCAGTATTGACGGTACTACTGCGGAAGTAAATAACTACTACCGCAAGCGTGTAAACTTTGATCGTGCTATGGAGAACATGTGTGCATTTGCAGACAACTGCCATGAAGGTATTGCCAATTGGGATTACCTGGTGTTTGACTGGAATTGGCATCAGATCGAAGAAGCAAACGAAATTGCAAAAGCACACAACATTGGAATAGATTTCAAAATACAAGACAGGAGTTACGGTCTTATATCCAGTGAAAACAGACGCAAAGCATTGGACATTATTCATGCCCTCTAAGATAAATTGCATTGCACTTGACAGCAACGAAATCAAATGGGACGACAAACTTAGATTGTGGCCATGCTGTTACTATGCGGCTATGGCAGGAAAAAAGGGCAAAACTGGAGACGAATACATTGACAACTTGGAAGAAAACTGGAACAGTTTAGAACATCATCCAATGGCAAGAATACTACAACACCCTGCGTTCACAGAATACTGGCAACCAGACAATTGGAACAGTGATGATCCGCCCAAGTTTTGCAAGGCCAACTGTAGCAACGACATGAAGATTATTAGAAAAGATCACGAAACAAGATGAAGAAAAAACGTTTTACACCGCCCAGTGATACCTTTTGTATACTGCCATGGATACACCTAAGCACTCGTCCTGACGGTGCTATGCGTGTTTGCTGTACAGCAAATGCCAGCAGTGTTGGTGCTACCAACGACAAAGAGCATGGCGGTAAAGTAGGCGAGCTACGCACAGAAGACGGCATGCCCGCCAACCTAAACAATTCAGACTTGAACAGTAGTTGGAACAACACCTACATGCGTGGCACACGTCAAATGATGATGAATGGTGAGCGTCCTCCTAGTTGTATCAAATGCTACAAAGAAGAAGATGCTGGACATCACAGCAAGCGTCAATGGGAAACCAACTATTGGAGCAAGCGTATTGACATTGATCAACTGATAAAAGACACAGGCAGAGATGGCAGTGTTGAACACAAAATACAATACATTGACTTGCGCATGGGCACCAAGTGTCAACTTGCATGTGTGATGTGTAGTCCACATGATAGCAGTGGTTGGGTAAAAGAGTGGAAACAAATGTATCCACAACTCAAAGATCCTGAGCTCAAAGAAATTTGGAACTGGGAAAACAAAGGCAAGAATCACGGAGCCAGCTACAATTGGCACAAACAAAATCCTGAGTTTTGGGAACAGTTTTGGGAACAGATTCCAAACATGTTGCAGTTATACTTTGCAGGTGGCGAATCAACTATTATGAGTGAACACTATATGATACTTGAAAAGATCATTGAAAGTGGACACGCTGGCAACCTTGAACTACGCTACAACTCAAACGCTATGGAATGGCGTGATGACTTGTTTGAACTGTGGAGTCATTTCAAACTTGTACGTTTTCATTACAGTTTGGACAGCATAGGTGCTATGAATGATTACATACGCTATCCTAGTGATTGGAATCACCAAGTTAGACAACTGTGGCAACTCAACAACGATACCACAAACAATGTAGAAGTCACATTGGCATGCGCAGTAAATGCACTCAACATCTATTACTTGCCAGACTTCTTCCGTTGGAAACTTGAACAAGGCTTTACAAAAATAAACATGTGGCCTTTCAGTGGAGGCGGAGTAAACACACACTTTGTATATTGGCCTGCACCACTAAACGTAAAAGTATTGCCACCTGAATTCAAAGATGCATGTGAAGCCAAGTACGAAGAGTTTTACACATGGTGGAGCGACAACTGGCAATTGGGTATACCAAGTTGGCACAAAGACAAAGTAACACATCAAGACTTCTTGGAAGCATCACATGGTATTGAGCGTCTAAAGGGCATGATATCATTTATGAAAAGCGAAGACTGGAGCAGACGCATGCCACAGTTTCGTGAGTATCTCAACACAATAGACAGAACACGTGGCTTGGACTTTCGTAGAACGTTTCCAGAAATGGCACATCTAATGGATGAGCCTGTTGAAGAACCCAAGCCAATGATAGTTGAAAGCAGTATTATAGCAAGGGCAATGGCGCATCAATCATGAGCACTTGCAAAATACTCAAAAACGGTTTTCATATGGATCCAAGAGGTGAAATAGACTATTGCTGTGAAAACACAGTTGATGGTAGCAATAGGCCAATGTTTGAAGATCCCAACGAGTTTTTTGCATACAGAAAGCCACTGTATGAACGTAGCAAAAAAGAATGGATCAAAGGTTGTAGCGGATGTCGTCACAGCGAAATGATAAAGAACAGAAGTTTGCGCACTGTTGGCAACAGCAAACTACACATGGTGCCAGATGATGACTATGAAATACACTATGCAATCATCAACACAGGAAACATATGCAATCTAGCATGCAGAATGTGTACCACAGGCAGTAGCACCAAATGGATCAGCTACAACAAACGTGCGCCTGAACAACGCAAAATTTGGGACGACAACATGGGTCACGAATACGAGTTTATGGATGATGCACAAACAAGAAAGTATGATGACGATCGCATGCGTGTGCTCAAGGAACATGTGCTTACACCCAGTTTGAAGTTTATGAGCTTTGGCGGAGGAGAGCCCACAGACAATCCACGCAACTTGGAAATACTCAGATACTGTTTGGAAAAGGACATTGCAAAAAATATATTTTTGAATGTACACACAAACGGAACACACAGTCTCAGAGGCACATGGACAGATGTACTCAAAGAGTTCAAGTATGTACACATGGTGTTCAGCATTGATGGTACATTTGACAACTACAACTACATAAGACAAGACAGCAATTGGGACACAGTGATTGAAAACATGCAGTATGTAAAAAGTGTGTTGGTCAATGAAGGCAGACTCAAGTTTATTGGTGCACCAGATGATGATGTTGACAATGTAAACACTGCATCATTGACTGCGTCAAGTTGTATACAAGCACTGAACGCACACAGATTTCATCACGACAAACAGTTTTGGATGAACAATATCATACATCATCACAACTGGCAAGCAATACATTCACCAGACTACATGGGCTTGCATGTTATTCACCCTGAGCTCAGAGAAAGATTTGATATCGTTGACATATGCGAAGGTATAGAGTATAATGAAACTAAGGCAAGAAAGTTTTTTGCCACAAACCGTTGGATGGATCAAACATTTGGCAGACTAGGAGACTTGCCCATGCAAGTACCACATATGTTTGACGAAACATTGTATCCGTTTGCAAACAGCATCTACCACGGAGAAGAGGACTACATAATTGGATAGTGTAAGAATAGTAAAGTATGCAAGTGCATGCACAATACTAACAGCCATGTTGTTTCACACGTTTGGTTGGACACCATGGAACAGTTACCTACAACTACTAGGAGCCGCAGGCTGGTGCTATGTTGGCTACAAGTGGAATGAGAAAGCAATACTGTTGAACTTTTTACCACAGTTTGCTATAATCATACCAGCACTGGTTTGGATATATTGGATCAATGTATAACTACAACGACATTAGACAAGTACACCTGGAAGTAACACAACGCTGTCAAGCGGCTTGTCCTATGTGTGACCGCAATGAAAATGGTGGTCGTGACAACATACACATGACAAACGCAGAACTAAGTTTGGCAGATGTCAAAGAAATATTTTCACCTGAATTTGTATCACAATTGGACAACATGTACATGTGTGGCAACTTGGGTGATCCTATTGTAGCCAAAGACACACTAGAAATATTTGCATACTTTAGACAACACAATCCTAAGATGTGGTTGAGCATGAACACCAATGGCGGAGCCAAAGACGAAGCATGGTGGACTGAACTAGCAGGTGTGTTGGGTAGAATGGGTGCAGTTATATTTTCGCTGGATGGACTTGAAGATACAAATCACATGTACAGACAAAACGTGCGTTGGGATATTGTAGAACGTTCGTTTACAGCATTTATTGATGCAGGTGGCAGAGCACGTTGGGACTATATTATATTTGACTACAACGAACATCAAGTTGAAGATGCAGAAGCAATGGCCAGCGTGTGGGGATTTGAAAAGTTTCGTGCAAAGAAAACAGGTAGATTTTTCAGCAGTGCAAAAAACAAAGGCAAAGAAACGCATCAGGCAGTAAATAGAAAGGGCACCGAAACAACAAAATTGGCCAAGCCCAAACGAGCGGAGTATCAAAACACTGCACTGCTCAAAGAAAAAGAAATACAAAAAACATACGGTAGTATGATGGAATATTACAACAGGTGCGACATTGCATGCAAGGCAGTAGACAAAAAAGAAATATACATCACAGCAGAAGGCTTGCTGTTGCCTTGCTGTTGGACAGCAGGACGCATGTACAAATGGTGGCACAAAGATCCCAAGGTAGAACAAATCTGGGATCACATAGATGGCGTAGGTGGCAAGGATGCCATTGATTGTAGACAAGGCATAGACAAAGTGTTTGACAGTGGTATATTAGAAAGCATTGTGGACAGTTGGAAACAAAAAAGCATCAAGGAAGGCAAACTTGGTGTGTGTGCGCAAAAGTGTGGCACTGAGTTTGATGCGTTTGGAGCGCAGTTTGCGTGAAATTGATTCAATCAAGAGTGTAAGAGACGTAGCAATTGTAGATTGGAGCATGGGCACAACATGCAACTACGAGTGTAGCTATTGTCCTGAACCATTGCATGATGGCAAACAACCTTGGCCCACAGAGGACAAGTGGTGGCGTATACTAGACACCATGCACAAACATTTTCAGCGTCCTATACAATACATTCTCAGTGGTGGTGAGCCAACTGTGATGCCACACTTTGACAAGTTCTTGCAAGCAATCAAAAAACACAATCCAAAGAACCTGGTAAGTATTATTACCAACGGTAGCAGAACCACACGCTGGTGGGAAAAATACGGCGAACTAATTGACACTGTAAACCTAAGTGTGCATCTAGAGCAGTGCAATCCAGCTCACCTACTAGATGTATGCCATACTTACTACAAGCCAGGCTGGAATGAACTAAATGTGCTAATAGCAATCACACCCGAGCAATGGGACAAAGGCATTGAAGCCGCTGAACTACTAGCAAGTGCCAGCAACGGATACAGTGTAAGTTTGAAAAGAATGCGCATAGAGTTTGGCAGTCAAACATATCCATATGATGAGTATCAAGAATACATACTACAAAAATATGCACTGTTCAACACGTATGATCC
>MDTG01190819.1_pt1 | contig 10378 bp, 7 predicted proteins | sample 811421 | NCBI WGS metagenome assembly MDTG01 (sample SAMN05326645, study PRJNA326480) | marine metagenome | isolation source: seawater | place: Pacific Ocean: South East | collected 2011
ACACCGCGGTCTCACTCGCGTTGGAATAACTAGAGGAAGAAGAAGAAGAAGAAGAAGAAGAAGAAGAAGAAGAAGAAGAAGAAGCCGAGGTGGAGCACGTCGCGGCGACGCGCTGCGCCGATCTTCGTAAAAACATACTCTTCTCTTCTTTTTGAAATGTGTGTGGATTTTTGGAAATTCGGTTGGAAAAAACGAGAAAAAAAAGTCAAAAAAAGTCGGTCATCGAACGATCGATCGATCGGTCGTCCCGTCGATCTTTTTTCCTTTTTTTTCCCTCTCGTGTCTCGTGCTTTTGGAGTACTCGTACTTCGATCCGCGCAATTATTTTATTTCTCGTCATACTTTTGACCGAGAGAAGAGAGAGAGGGAAGAGTGAAGAGAGAAGGGAGAAGAGAGAGAAGATGGCAGCGTCAGTCTCTTGGTCGCAACGATGGCTCAGACCAGAGGTACGAAAGATTGTTTTGTTTTGAGTCTATAGTATTCATTTTGAAGAAGAGGAACGTTTTTACCCTCTCTTCTCTCGTTGTTTTATCATCTCTCACCAAATCGTTCTCTCTTTTATACATAAAATAATAATAAAACAGGTCTACCCAATCTTCGCCGCGTTAGGTTCTGCCGTCGGGTTGTGCACCTTTTTCTGCACCAGACAGTTGACCACTTCTCCGGGCTTTACCGCGAGCAAAGCGAAGAGAGCGACGGCGATTCCGGAAACCTCGCAGGACGTCAAAGAGGGTGAAAAGTTTAGAAACCACTTCATCCGTCGCACTCTTTCAGGCAGGCGACCGGAAATTATGCCCGGGTTGAACTCGAGCATGACGAAATTGAACTAGTTTTGTCCGTAACGAGGGCGACAATGTGCGCGTGTGTATATATAAAAGAACGGTATTAGAGAGAGATCTTGCAACAGAGGGGGAGAGAGAGAGAGAAGAAGGAAAGAGGGTCACAACGCGCGAAAGCGGGTATCGATCCGCTCACACTCCTCTCTCTAGTCTCTCTGCGATGATACATTCTATTTGTAATGAAACTTGCACGTTCCCCTACTCGCACTTTGTGTAAATGAGATTTCCCAACCGCTATGTTTGTATTGGTTTATATTCGCGTCTTCATCTTTCTCGTAATATTTCGAGAGTATTTTCATGTTTTTGTATCTCTTCAACAACTTAAAAAATACACGCACGCGCACCGAACAACAACATATCTCTCCCTCTCCCTCTTTTATACATTCACTGATAAAAAGAATGTTCTCATCGTCTGGCGATGCTCGTCGCTCGGTGAGCTTTGAGAGCGATTTAGAGCGTTTGCTCAGGGAGGAGGAAGATGAAGATATTGAAGAAGAAGAAAGAGAAGAAGAAAGAGAAGAAGAAAGAGAAGTCTCCGGTGCGCGAGAAACTAAGCTGACTTCACCGATAATCAAAGGACAATTTCGTCGATTGATTCCGCGAAAAAAAAGTCTCTTCGCCGCATCGGATGTCGATGATCGAAGACAGGAAGAACAAGAGGAAGAAGAGGAAGAAGAAGAAGAAGGACGAAGAAGAGAAATGTGGGAAAGTTTGGATTACGCGAAGATTGACTCCATGTGGAGTCGCTTAAACTTTAAAAAGACTAAAACTGGTGTGCTCACTTTAGAGAGATGGTCAAACTCGACGTTCATTGGAGTCATCGTCGGATCTGTGGCATTCGCGTTGATGAGATTGATCGATATATTGTATATGTGGCGCGTCGATACGGTTCTTTCAAACGCGCCATATTCTTTCGTAGTTCGCGCCGTTCTCTTTTGCGTCATGAGCGCCTTCTTTGCTTTCTCGAGCGCTCTCGTAACTTTAATTGAACCGACGGCAGCTGGAGCGGGAGTTTCGTACGTCGTCGCCGAGTTAAATGGCGTCTCTTCTCCTAAAGCCATTTCTCTTAAAAGTGGCATCGTAAAGACTATCGGGACAATATTTTCTGTATCGAGTGGTATCGCAGTAGGACCTGAAGGTCCGTTAGTACACGTCGGTTCGATTATCGGTTCCGCTTTCGCCAGAGGTGGCTCAGGAAGACGTCAATGGAGAGTGATGGGAGACTCAGACTTTCGAGACATTGTGAGCGCGGGTGCCGCTGCAGGTTTAGCAAGCGCGTTTGGGGCTCCGATTGGTGGTGTGTTGTTTTCGAGCGAAGAAGCGAGTTCATTTTGGTCTCACGATACGACGAAAAGAGCGCTTTTATGCTCAACTTTAGCCGTTTTTGTCTTAACGACTTTAAATGGATCGATTGGGAAACCATTCGGTCTACTTCACCTCGATTTTGCCGAGGAGGAGAAACACTGGGAACTCTTCGAGCTCGGAGCTTTTCTTTTATTGGGTATCTTGTCCGGAATATTAGGCGCGATCATCACCGTGGTCGTTTCTAAACTCGCGCGGTATCGTCGCAATTCCAAGATTGGGCGCGTTGGTGAAGCGGCTTCAGTTGCGCTTATGACTGCATTGGCGCAAATACTTCTATCCATGTTACTTGGTGGATGCGTTCAATATGACGACGACTCCGTGAGTACTCGCAAAACGTTTCCCACATCCATCGGTGTTGCGTTAAGTTGCAAAACAAAAAACTCGTACAACGACTTGGCGAGTCTATTAATTGGGTCACGGGACGACAATTTAAAGTATCTCTTGTCGGGAAGAGCGAAAGATGCTACGCCCGTTTTGACTTTGATTTACTCATTCGTTTTTCAGATCATTGCTATTGTCTTTTCAGCAGAATGCGCCTTACCAGCTGGATTGTTTTTGCCGACTCTTACGTGGGGCGCAGCGATGGGGAACATCTTTTGCAAACTATCGGAAACACTTTTAAAAAGAAAGCTCTCCGCAGGTGCATATGCGCTCGTCGGAGCAACGTCCGCTTTAGCCGGGGTCTTTCGTGGTTCGATATCGCTTGTGGTTATTATCTTGGAAGGGACGGGTCAATTGAACTTTCTGCTTCCGTTACTTCTTTGCGTGTTCTTTGCGAATAAGTTCGCTTCCTTTATCGGACCATCGTTCTATGAGAGTCAGTTGGAAAGAAGTGGTATTCCATATCTGCACGCAGCGCCACCAGAAGAGGCGTGCGTGAACGCTGAAACAGAAGCGACATTAACAGCGAGTGATATTTGTGCTGCCCCTGCCATAACTTTCCGAGAAATTGAGAGAGTGAGTAATATCGAAGAAATTTTAAAAACTACGACTCATAACGGCTTTCCAATCATAAAAGACGTCGGAAATGATGAAAAACGGTTGATTGGTCTGATTCTTCGATCGCAGTTGCTAACTTTGCTCTCACGACGCGCCTTCATCGAAAACATAATCTTTTACGAACAAGAGTGTGACCATGAAAGCGCGATGTCTTCGCAGGCGCTGCGCTCGAGTTCATCGAAGCTGGACATCTCAACCTCAAGCGACGTCCCGTCAGAGTTAAGGTTTAAGTCTTTGCAGCAACGCGAAGCGTTTGAAAACCTTGAAATCGCTATGCGCACATTTCATCAGAGAAAATTGTTCACCGAGCGCTCCGCATTAGGTGGCGTAAAATATATCGAATCCATTGGCTTATCTGAAAACGAAAGAAACTCACACGTGATTTTGAGCGATTTCATGATGTTAGCACCCATAAGTGTTCCAGAACGAAGTAGTTTCGAGAGGGTTTGGGAGATATTTCGTCAATTGGGATTGCGACACTTGTGCGTTGTGGATTCCAAGAACAACATCAAAGGCATGATTACGAGAGAAAATCTCTACAAACTTCAACACCCAGAAGTTTCTTGAATACCACATAAACACAGTCAAGCATTTTGAATTACACGTACGTTTACCGCGTTTTACAAAGCCAAATTTCTAATTATTAAATCGCCTTTTCCTCGCCACTAAAATCTTCGATCAATTTATCCAAATTGCTTCGAATGTTCCCAACCACCGAGCTCGACATTCGATCGTGAAACAAAACACCGTCCAAGTGATCGTATTCGTGCTGAAAGACTCGAGCTTCGAAGCCTTCCAAAGTCATCTTGAACTTTTTTCCTTCGACATCTTGCGCTTCAATCTTAACGCCCATTGGTCTCTGTAATAAAAAGTATTTTTATACGAAACGGGGAAATGAGAAATTTAAGTGAGCGAGAACTGTAACGAAACAGCAGAAAAGTTTTTGAAAACTAAGGAGGTACTAGATGAAAAGAAAAGCCTCGCGTATTCGCTCACATTTCTCCGCACAGCTTCTTGTTAAAAGAAACTCGGATTAGCGTATATTCATGTTTTGATCGCTCATCGGCCTTCTTTGTTTTCCAAATATACACGCAGCTCTCGTGCGCAAACGCAAACACGAAAAGAAGGAAATGAATAGATAGAAAAGACGAAAATATCATCAATCGCACCTCAACTTCCGCGTAAATCTTCGGAAACGATAAGCATCCTTCCTCGAAGAAATCTTTTTGTTTGCTGAATTTGCTAATCTTCGGATTTACCAGCACGACTTCTTTTCCTTCACCTGGCGCTCCGGCTTCGTTGTACACCATGAGACGATAATTTACGCCCACTTGTGGTGCCGCTAACCCACACCCGACGGTTTCGTACATAATTTTGAACATTTCTTTCGATAACTCTTTCAAATTGTCGTCAAACACTGTCACCGGTTCGTTCTTGGCTCGTAAACACTTCGAAGGATACAGTTTGATGGAAAGAGGCAAAGTAAACTTCACCGGTTCCGCCGGTTTCGCGTCTCTCCGAATGTCATCCATCTCACTGTTGAAGAGCATGCCTTTTCGAGCGTTGGCGACAACTTTTGATGATTTCTTATTGTTGCCGTTATAATAATAATAATTGTTTTTCACGGGAGAAGAAGAATAAGAAGAAGTTGATGTTGCTGATGTTGCTGATGTTGCTGATGTTGACGATGACGGGGTGAATGCGAACGTTCGCACCGACGTCTTACTTCTTCCTCTAGAAGCAACACCAGGAGACGTCGAACTCGATTTCGAAGTAGACGTTGTCGCGTACGAAGTAGACGCTCTCCTCGCCGCGAAAACGAACGTGAGATGACTCGTGTATGCGCGCATTATTTTACTATTTTGTGTCTCTTTTTCTCCCGCAAACGTCCAAATTTCTTTTTTTTTGTTTTTTGCTCCCAAACGCCAAACGCCAAAGGAGTCGTCCGTCATCGTCGTCGTTGTCGTCGTCGTCATAAATTAGCAGAGGGGCGCGTGTTAAAACATATACATGAGCAACATGTTTTCTCTCTCCGCATCTTCCTTCGTTGGAACTTCTATTTCGGCTTCGTTCAAAGGTACGGGCGATGTGTTCGTCGCGAAGGTCGCTCGAGAAGCTTTTCGAGGCGGCGTTTTTTTTGTGCGCGAAATGTGGAGAGTGCGGTCGGAGGAAGGAGTAAAATTTGAGGAAATCCACGCGCGCTGTTTTCGTTTACGCGCGAACACGGAGAGACGATAGAAACGATAGTATTTCGAGTGTTGATGTTTGCTGCATTCAAATTCGTTTCTGGTTGGTTCTCGTGTTTTGGACGATGTTTCGAGTACACGTTCGCGCGCGTTCGGGAATTTTCTCTTCAAAAAAACCTACGCTGGATAAAACCTCTCCTCCTATCCATTTGGAGAGAATTTGATTTGTCTTCGAGTCGTTCGTTTATCGTGCCTTTGTTCTCCGTCGCTCACCTCTTCCTTCTGTCTCTCTCTGTATGGCGTAAACTCAGGCCGACAACACCACCACCAACAACCGCAACAACAGCGTGGTGCGTTGCAAATCCGCGCCGCGCGTGTAGCTGGCGTTGAAATCCCGAACAACAAAAGAACCGAGACGGCGTTGACGTACATCTTTGGCATAGGAAACACCACCGCGAAGGCTGTCATGGCGGCGACTGGATTAGAGAACAAGAGAGTGCGCGAGTTATCCGAAGAAGAATTAACCATTTTGCGTGAAGAAGTTGACAAGTACAAAAACGAAGGACAGTTGAGATCGATGATTTCCTTGAACATCAAGAGATTAAAAGAGATTCAGTGCTATCGAGGGAAGAGACATATCAACAACTTGCCGTGCAGAGGTCAACGATCAAAGACGAACGCGAGAACGAGAAAGGGTAAAGTGAAGACCGTTGCTGGCAGGAATAAATAATTTTGATGGCGTAAGCTTTTCATAAATCCTCGATTGAGACTAGAGAAAAGGATTTATTTATAGATACGACGACATTACGACATTACGAGGATGCGTCTTTTAGCCGAATTTGTTACAAATACAATCTACTAGTTTTTTTACATTACGACAGCTCTTTTCTCTCGAAATCTCTGTAAGCATCCTTCATCAAATCAAAAACTTTATCCGCAATGAAGCGCTGCGAGGCACCGCCTCCTTTCTGAGCGACTTTATCGGGATGGATGATAACTAATGCTCTGTGATACGATTTTTTCACCTTTATCGGTTCCATTAAATCCATCATCGAAGGGACTTTGTACGTGTGATCTTCCCAAAGAACTTCGCTGAGATTCGCAAGCATTGTGCGAACGTTGCCGCCATATTTTTTACCCCACTCGTCGATATCAGTTCCTATGAGATCTTGCAACGTCTGTCGTTCTGCTCTTTCCTCTATAGCTTGTCGTTCGCGAGCGCGTTTTTCTTCGAGTGCTTGTTCAATCCGAGCACGATTGCGTTCATGTCTCTGTTTTCGCAATCGCATGCGCTCTTCGGTGTCACCGTCCTGTTCCTCGTCCGATTCGGGATTATACTCAAAAGCGCCTTCATTTTTGGTTGCCGAGCTACTACTGACACCGCCACCAACGGGCGTTCCGAAAAAGTCATCGGCTGCCGGAGGAGGAGCGCCGTTTGATTTCGGCATGCTCTTGTTGTTGTTACTGCTATTGAACATCGACTCCAAGTCAATGTGACTATTTGAGGTACTGCTATCAACGCTATGTGCTCCCGCCGAGCTAAAGAAAGCGTCCATGTCTGAAGAAGAAAGGTCATTTTGCCTCTTGTTCGATTTGTTCTGATGTCTATCGTCCGTGTCGTTGCTGCTCATTTTTGTTCTCGTCTCCTCCATCGTTACTTTCACGGTAGACTCGAATTTTTCTGCTAGCATTGCCTCATCATCTAAATTCTTCGATGATTTATCTTTCGGTACGATCGTTTCATTTTTTTTCGTTACGTCTCGAGTTTCGCTTCGACCGTCCTTTTGGAGAGCCTCTTGAAACTCTGGCGCAGATTGTTCCAGAGGCGCCGCGCGTGGAAAATGAACAACCTGTGGACCGATAGCGCGACGAATTCCAGCCTTGAAAAATCCAGCCACGGAATCAATCCCAGTTTTCAAAGATTCTAACTTCACCGAAGATGCCGATTTCTGAGTGCGCTGTTGCGACGACATTCGAGACGCCGGCGATGCAGACAAGGTCGCACTTTTTTCAAAGTTCGCCCTTCTGTCCTCGCTATCACCAGTATTCGTTGCTGGTTTTCTATTACCCTCGTTCATCACATCAATACTATTTTCCATAATTTTGCTTCTTTGTGGGTTGTTGCGTTCCCGCGCTTCTTCATTGCTTAATTGCTGACGACTCAGTGTGGGTTCGTCCTGATGCGTAGGCTGAGTCTCCATCGTCATCTGCGTCTTCCTGTGCTCTGTTTCCACCGGCGAAGAACTTTGTGCGTCGCTGCTCATACCAAACAAATCATCTATGGAGCTATTCGTCGTTGCAGAAGCCGAGGACGCTGCCATATTTTTCACTTCTGAAGCGTCCGCGCGCTTGTGCACGAAGACAGAGGTGGAGGAAGAGGGCGGTGCCGGAGTGCTCGTGAAAGCGGCGAGCTCGTCCATGAAAGTGTCGTTTTGATGAACACCATTTTTTGTACTAGTTGTATGCTGTTGGTATTGTCTCGTTGCTGTTTGTGTTTGTGTATGTGTTTGCCTCGTCGTCGTCGTCGTCGTCGAAAAGAACGCGTCGAGATCACCCGCTTGCATCGTCGAGGAGGAAGAAGCGCAACCATCGAGGCCGTTGTTGCCTCCTCCTCCTTCTGCTCCGTCAAAGTTTGTAGACGATTTCATATCTCTCATGCTCGTTTGCTTCCTCGTTTGCGCGAGTAAGTTATCCGTGGACAGAAGATCATCCATGAAGTCACCACCGTCTCGTTTACCACCCCTCGGTCTGCTCATCTTTCTTCTTCTTCTTCTTCTTCTTCTTCTTCGGTCCGTGTGAGTCTCCTTTTTGTGTGGTTTCGGAGTACCTATATATTTTCACTACTTTTTTTTAGTTCGTCGAAGAAATATGGAGACCATACAAAGAAAAATTTGCTCGAATGTTACACGCATTCAAGCGAAAGAATGTGTAAGTAGGTACACTATTATATTAAATGTTCTTGCGCGTAATAATAGATAGAGAAGAACGTATCTTCCCCAGAGCCTATCTAAAAAAAGCTTCGTAGAGGTTTTGCGCCGCTGAACGTCCGATTTTCCTCTCTTTCGGTTGGATTTGTGCAATCAAATCGACGCATCGACTCTCGTCCCAATCCAATTGCTCGAACGTTTCGTAGACAGAGGTTGGAGTTGGGTAGAGATTTACAATAGCTTCGGCTGCGTCTGGACCCATCCCTCTCACTTGAGCGAGCATAACCCCCCAAGTATTTTGAACCGTACTTTCGCTTGCCACAAATTTTTTCATATTTTCATTAAACGCATTGAACGTAGGAAGACAGTTGGAGAAGAAAGTTCGCTGCGCACTTTTGTCTTTTCCAACTCTCGGATTGTATAAATCTTGTATCGATCTCGTGAGATCGACGTATAGCTTCTTCGTTTTCTCCAGCGATTCTGTTCGAAGCATGTATATATCGTCATGGATGTCTGTTTCAATCAACGCCGATTTTACTGCTAATTTCTGGCGTTCTTCCAAGTGATAATCACGCTCGATATTTCCTTCGACTAAATACATTACCTTCTCTAAACCACACTTATCTAAGCGATACTTTTGACGAATATATCGACCTGACGTGATCGAACAACTTAAATCTGCCACAGATTTTCTTTCTATGATATAATCGAGGCAAAAGCGTTCTTTGCTCTTTTTATCTTCGGCTACCCAAAGTGCGTCTCCAATCGGAATGAAGCACTGCTCGGCGCGAAGATTCACGTTTTCAAAATACTTCACTAAATGCTCTGGTCTGAAATCTTTATCATACTGCTCGCGGTTATCGAACAAGAAAACTACATCGTACACGTCTTGAAATTTCTCGCCCGGTTTTAACGTTGGCAAGCGTATCTCGAGCTCAGTCGCGCTATTCCAGTCATTCTCCTCGGCAGCGGTGCCATGCCAATTTCGTGCAACATTCAGCTTCTTCTTGTTTGCATCGAGCTGCCGTTCATTCGACGCGTTACGGTTGAAGCAATCTTCATCGCTATCTGAAAGTAGCGATACCACGTTCACTTCGTGATTTTCTTGTTTGGCGGATCTTCTTGCCGCTAAAGTGGTTTTATCTTGAACGCGTCTCTCCACAATCTTCGTTTTCAAAACACTGGATGGATCGTTCGTGCTCTCCGTATTAATGAGACCACACGTACAATCGCCATGGATTTCAGCCTCGCGGTGACATTTTTCCGCTACAATCGTGCCTTCGTCCGTTAAGCGAATGATCATCGGGTTACTCCACGTAAAAACCATCGGCGCTTCGTGACCTGTCGGTGCGTTTTTCAAGTACTTATTGAAGCAACTCCATCCGGAATATTGGCTAGACATATCTCTTCCTTGAAAAGATGCTTGTTCTCTCGAGAAAGCTTCCACTCTAGGTCGTATTGACATGTTTGATAAACCAGAGGCATCGGTGGCGTTGATTAGCTCGTCTTTTGTGCATTGCTTCTTGCCTTCGAGCATGAGTTTATGCAACGTCGCCAAAAGCGCAAAAGGAGCCGTCTTGTATTTCGGGTGCCACTTTTTCGATGAATTCGTTTTTCTCTGTTTCTGTTGCAGCATTGATCGACTCGGTTGCTCCTGACTAAAAGCTCTGCATAACTCTATTTGTTCTTCATTGTCTTCTTTATTCCCTCCTGCGCCGTTTTCTTCTCGTCCACGCTTTTTGTTGTTGTTTTTCATCGTCATCGTGCCCACATTTTTCTTCGCTCTCTCCTGTTTCCTTCTTATTTTCTCGCGCTCTTTCACCAGCAGCAACAGGCGTTCTTTCTCCAACTCTTTCTCTTTGTTTTGTAAGGGAGGATACAGACGGAAAAATGTATCGAAATACTTCAACATTTTGGGACCAACGCCGGTTAAACTATTCGCGGTTTCGCAATCTTTTATTTGTATTTCGCACTTGCGAATGGATTCTTGCACTTTTCCTACGACCGAATGCTGATGTGAGTTGTTGTTGTTGTGACGAGATTGTCCTCCTCCTCCTCCTCC